>Ga0268299_1000385_pt1 | contig 145077 bp, 133 predicted proteins | sample NOBtaG_FD_193484 | JGI IMG/M metagenome (GOLD analysis project Ga0268299, IMG submission 193484) | Activated sludge microbial communities from bioreactor in Nijmegen, Gelderland, Netherland - NOB reactor | ecosystem: Engineered > Bioreactor > Aerobic > Activated sludge | place: Netherlands...
GGAAATTACCGAATATATCGAAATATTCTATAACCGACAGCGCAAGCAAGAAAAATTGGGCTATTTATCGCCTGCACAATTTTCGCAGCAGTACTATGCAAATCTACTCGTTGCTTAAACCTATGGATTCCATTTTTGACAACACATATCAATATAGAAGCTGCCGTCAAAAGTGTTGGGCATACCGAAAACTCCCCATTCACCCTTGCACATCGCACGCCATCCAAAAAAAGGGAATGCAATAGCAATTATAAAGTTCAGCTGGACAAAGTAGGTGCGCTGATCATCTGGTGCAAGGACGAAATGAACAATCAAACTTTGTCCAGCCATAGTACCAGCTATCACAGCCGGTATCGTTGATACCCCGCAGACCTACATGCTGGAAAAGAATGTGGGAGGAACCCTGTTTATTGAACTTGAAAGACGAAATGGCCGAGTTGTGATTGCTAATGTTAAATAAAGGGTATTGATTATTACAGGCAGGGATAATTCTTGTTTAACACTAAAATCAGGTAGTCAGATCAAAATCTTTTTGATGGTATTATTGATGGTAATTTATATTCAATATACTTGAAAGGCGCATGGATACTGGATATTTGGCGAGAGAGGGATTCACACTAGATCAATAATATATTGTAATTAAAATAATTTATTTTTCACGATTAAAAAGTTACTACATTTTTTTATCGCATTTTTTTAATCGCTGCCCGGTTTTTAGGCAGTTTCTCTGCATAGTTTTTAATCACTCTGAAGGTATACCCCCCCTCCAAAACTCCCGCACATAAAAATCTGATTAAGCGAACGGTCTATGAGCAGTTAGCCTTAGACTTTTGCATCCCCCCCTATAAATTACGCGGTTATGCACAGATAAATAGGCGAACGATCTGGAAGCTAAAAGCTATAGAGATTCAACCCCCCCTACCTTTAATTCTATTTTTTGCGAGTGATGTTTAGGCGCGGTACTAGAAGCAAGAAGCTGTAGAGAATTAACCCGCCCCAGTACCAGCAGTGGGCTGGTAGTCAGTGCATGATTCAGGTGCAATCAGTACACGTTCTCCAACATAGAAAGCCTCAAGCATAGGATGATACTGGCCACAAACAAACCGGAATACCGGACGTTTATCGGTAAGGATTTTTTCCATGCTGATGTGTTTACATCCTTGGCAGCTTATTCCCTTATTGGATGATTGAGTGAAGGGATAAATAATTCTGTAGGGATCAATGCCATATTTCTGGCAGGTCATCGCCCATATTCTGATTTGTTCAGATTGGGGCATGGTTTGAAGCTTCATGATTTGTTCCATAATCTCATCCTTGCTGGCTGTAACTTTATTACAACAGGTAAGCAGCAAGCATATTGCAATTGGATGTACCGGATGTGTTTCCGTGGCGCAATAATTATCTGAAGCACCGCCTTCAACGTGCGGATTATTTTCCTGTTCTAGTCCTACCCCCTTATTTTTTAGTGGGGCGAGTGGGGCGAGTGGGGCAGAATCGCTGGAACTGTTATGGTTATTGGTTTGTAGCTGCCCCACTTTTCGGAGTCGATCCCCAAAGCAGTGGGGCGCCGCCCCACTTTTAGGGGGAATTGCTGCGTCTTCAACATTATTTCCCGCCCCAATCAGCACACCCCAATCAATCATTTTCATTGTCCCAAATCGTGGGAAGAATATGAAAAACCCGCTTTCTACCTTCACCCGGCAAATTAACTTTGGGCTGCATGTGATTACCATCGCCCTTCATATAACCCAACCCAATCAGTAACCGCGCAACCGCCCGATAATCAAAACCTTTACATATTTCAGCCTTGAATACTTCTGGATAACAGTAATACTCAAGATTGCCCTCGGTATTCTTCTCCCGGAATCCAGCCTTATTCATCGTTCGGGGTGCATGATCATCTTTAGTGACAGAACGATCGATATCAGTAGACCTGGCTTCCCCGTGCAGTTCCAGGAAATGCCGCACCTGTTCGATCATCGTCCGTTCTTCCTTGTTGCCTTCACCGCCAAATGCATGCAACCATGCCTTAAAGCAGGTGATGGCGGCCTGCATTGCTTCCCCTGGCTGCCATCCGGTAATGCCCCAATCGGTAGCCAATTCACCCGCAGCACCGGCAATGGCAAACCGTGCCGCTACCCGCTGTGCTTGCCCACTGGCTGCATTGGTCAGTGTCGCTTTTTCAAACTTCAATCGTGCGTCAGCTAGAGAATCACGTAAGGATTCACGATTCTTGAGTACCTGTTCAATGAAAGCAGGGAAGGCGGTACCATAGTACTTATTAACTGCCAGCCCCAAAGCTTTGGCGAATTCATGGCCATTATCGAAACCGTGCAGATTCTCAAAGCAACCCAAACCTTGCCCGGCATCGGCCGGAATATCCGCCATGCGTAACCCAGCCCCGGCGGGTGTTTTTTTGTTCGCTTCCGCCACATGCTGGCTTAAACTCAATTCACCTGCGGATAAAAACAACAACCGCCATTTGGCCGTATTGCGTGAGCCTCCATTTTGATTTGCCCTAACCTTGGCTTGACCATTGGCCAGCATGTAGGCGGATTCACCGGCAATTCTGGCATCGATCATTTTCAATTCATCCAGGGTTAGCATTGCGTCACAGTAGGATAGGGCAGTGCTTTCCAGCCCGTTATCCGTTGACCGCCACCGCTGTAAATACTCCGGTGAACCGCACACGCTACCGGCCACATATAACGCACTGGTTTTGCCGCTCGATGTGGTACCCCGGTAATGAAAGCCGCCTGATTCCATTTCTATCAAATGCAGTAACGGTGCAGCGAATGCAATCGATACTGCGAAGGCTAAACGGCTATTGCCTACGCACAAGGCGGCTACATGTTCGCGCCATTGGGCCAATGTGCCGCGCTGCCGGAACAGATTGGAATCAGGGCGGTTATCGCTGAATAACCACTCATCATCGGATTGACCGATAGAACCATCCGGCAATACAAAAACCAGATCATCATTGACACCATGCCAGCCGGTACGGTTAGTAGTCCGGGCGCGTTTCTCGGTGTCTTGTGTTTGCAGGTATTCAATGACTAATTGCCGGGCTTTGGGCGCAATGGTCAATCCTTCGGATAACAGACGGCTTGAAGCTTCCAAACCATCGCCATTAAACGAACGGGCGGGGATAACCAATCGCTTGACTTTATTATCCGGATCGGAAAAACGTACCAGCGTACCCCATTCCCTGGAATCGACATCACGCGCTAATGCCAGTACTTCAAGCCGTCCGCTGATTTTACGGCGGCGTAATCGCCCGTCTTTGGTGGGCTCCAGAAAATAGAGGCCATCATCGAACAATTCAAAGCCACGCTGTATCGTTTCGGCTTGCTGTTCATCGTGTGGGCTGGCTGGCTCTTTTTCCGTGGTATTAGGTGATATAAAAATATCTTCCCGATTCAGCAACAGATTGAAATGCGAAGCTTCCCAGCCGCGACCAACCAAATCAGCCGCATCATCACCGATGGCCAATGGTTCACCTTTTGCTAATACCGGTTTACGGTTTGAGTCTTCCCCTATCCATTCCGGATTAAATGACAAGCTGTCAATATTAAACACTCTAACCGAGTGCGCACCCGCAGCCATTAATTGCTTCAACAAATCGTTAGCCGCTTTCTTCCCGGCAAGATCGTTATCAGGGAAGATCACGCAATCACGCCCGGCAAGCGGTGTATAATCGGATTTGCTTACAGCCTGGCTTCCACCTTGCCAGCACAGTAGCGGATGATCGGGCAGCAGCTTTTGCAGGGCTTCCGCTGCCTTTTCACCTTCAACAAACCAGCAATCGGCATCAGGATATTGCAGCAATCCCGGCAACCCATAGAGCGGGCGTAAGCCTGGTGGTGCTGTAAACCGCCATTTACACTTGCCGTCTTTCTCCCAAAGGGTCAACGGTGAGAATTGTTTTTTCTCACCTTCCGGTTTGTCATACCGGTCATGATAAAAATTAATGCAACCATCTTTATCATGATAGGGATAGCGTTTTGTTGGTTTACCGTGTCTTGGGTGTGCAGCCGGTGGCTTGGGTGCATCGTTTGGCACCGGCATTACACATTGCCAGCCGTCACCATCGCTACCCGGCGGAACCGGGGTGAGGTTCGATTCTTTCTTACTAAGCGATGGCTTACCATTGCCGGATAGTTTGGAATGGCTTCCGGCGCGTTTTGGTGGGTTACTTTGTTCCGGTTCAATACCCAAAAATGCGGCCAGCCGCCCGGCTGCTTTAGATTGTGATTCACCTTCCAGATAAGCAATCAGGCTGACCAGATCAAGCCCTTTGTCACCGGTTGCAAAGTCTGACCATTTACCGGTATGTACATTGATTGAAAACGAACCCGGCTGACTGTCCGATCTTTTGGGGTTCAGCGGCAGGTATTCGTCACCTTCACGCCTGCCACCGGGTAGCCAATGACTTACTATGGCATCGATGCTACCCAGTGCAGCGGATGCAACCCGCTTAATGTAGGATATGGACACGATTATTCTCTTCCACGGAATTGGGAATTGTTTCACGCAACGTATCAACAGAATCGTTCTTAAATTGAATCGGGATGTTGTTGTTCATCATTTGGCCTCCCGAGTATTGGCTTGAGCAGCTTTACGACCGCGACCGGCCGTTGCAAGGCATGGGATTTTTGCTTTAAACGCCTGGAACTGCTTATCATTCCGAGTCTTATAATATCGCTCTAAGCGTGATTGGATTTCCGCGAAACCATCCGGACTATGCCGATGTATTAGTGCTGCCAGTTCTTTCGCCTTGCAAGCAATTTCACGGGCGGATAAGTTCGAGTCAATCAATTCCCAGCGCAGGTGAAACCAGTCAACGTTTGCGAATTGTTTGCGTGATCCTTTTGCACCTTCAGGACGGCGGCGACAGAGCCAATACTTAAACTGATCATCTTTCCAATAAACATCGTTGTAGCCTTCCGGCCACTTGAAATCTTCTGGAATTATTCCCTCGCTCTCCAGCATGGCTTTTGTGCCGAGATATTTGTTAATACCCCAGCCTCTGTAGTCAATGATGACTATCATTTCTTGAGGAATGGTGTTTGAATTGCTTGATGCGGACGCATCTTGGGTGTTAGCAGCCATGATTGGCCTCCTTCTAGATTTGTTGAACTTAACCCTTGTTGAGAGGGCGACCGGGTACTTCAACACCGCTAGAAGACGGCTTGCAACTTTCCCGATTCGCATCGGTATTTTATCGTTGCCCACTACCCGGCCATTAAAAACTATGGGCGCAAAAAAACCACGACTATCGGGCGCGGGGCTTTCCGCTTCTAGAGGTGTGTTGAGCACCTGAGCGAAAGAATAATCCCTGTAAGGGGGCGAAGTCAACGGGAACATTTTGAACGCCTACTGTTTAACCGGCGATCAAACCACTCACAGAACTCTTTAGCAGCAAGATGTTCTTTTCTGATATGGTCAGGATGATCCTTAAGCCACGCCTTCAACATTTGCTCAGCAGTAGAACCACGGGCAGGCGGTGAAATTCTGCACGCGCATCCTTCGCTGTGCAGCCTATGGGCTTCAATTATTCCATTTATCGGCGCAAGATTATTCATGTCTTTATGCCTTTGAATGTTTGCTGAATGCACCGCTGATTTGATCATGAATCCATTGCTGCACCCCAGATTCGGGCCAACGGCTGGCATTGCCGATTTTCACCGGCTTGGGGAATTTATTTTCTTTGATTAATTGATAAATGAAGCTTGATTTAAATCCGGTACGGGATTCAACATCAGAAAGTGGTAATAGTTTTTCCGTTGCCGGTATTGCAGGCAATTTCTCATCCCGGGCGGTTAAGTGATGTTGTGGGGTTGATGCTGTTTGATCCATAAGATTCTCCAAATATGAACGTACCCGCAACTACGGACACTATGGAGCATCTTATTTTTCCAATTAGGCAAATGTAATATGTCTGAGTACAGGTTTTGCCCGAAATAACATATAATTAATTGTATTTGAAATGATTTTTATGGATAGTGATGATTTTTCCATTTTTTCGTATCGAACTTTCTCCAAGCTTTAGTTCTTTTTTCTTTCCTTCTTTAGCAGTCTCGTAATAAAAGCTTCCTCTCTTTATCCTATCTGCAATTTTTCTACCAAACCCGGCTAGACTCTTAATATCATTTGATTTCTCTTCCATCAGAATCTTTTTAGCTATCATCAACAGCACGTCATCCCGGCTATTTTTACTTTCTTTCGATCCAGCCGTTCCCGCAGCTTGCCAATTTCTTATAACGCATTGTCTTTTGGATTTTATTTCTTGTTCAGCCTGTTCGCGCATTTTGCACAATTTTTCATTGGCAAGCTTTTCCGGATCAGGCTGGCTTCGGATATGATCGCTCAACATTTTGATTTCGATATACAAATGGTAAGCAATTGAACGCTGAAACTCTGACCACGCATCATTAAGCATGGCTACATGCTCGGGATAAATCGCCCTAGTTTTACTCCGCATTATGTAGACAATATCATCAGCCCTAATAACGAATGCTTCAGCGGCTTCAATATCAGAATAATTGCCCTTTTTTCTTTCTTGCTGTGTTCCGCTAATCCAAGATTTGATCGGTTTTGAAATATCTGCTTCTAGTAGATCGGCAAAGCTGGCATTTTCATCAGAATACTTGCCGATACACCGGTCTTTCATGATTCCAATGATATGATGCTGAAAACCAGGATCAAGCAGATCAACAAAGCTTGCGAATAAATCTTCGTTCAACATGCACTCCCTTCAAAGCGCTGCCCTTCAAGGTAGGAATCACCCCAAAGCGGTGAAAGTCTCCGCTTTTCGCCTGGCCGGGCTATGGGATGATGGAATTATTCTAACGTAAAAATTGATTTTTCAGATCGTAATTTCCTGAACAATATTTATCGATTCTAAGGCGGGCTTTGACGGATTAAATATTAATCAACTCAACTTAAAAAAACATAGGTACATTTGGAAATGCGGGTAATTTTGCGAGTAACATTTAATTTATTAATGGATAATAGTGGCATGAATAAATAGTTTCATAGAAAAATATGAATCCTCTAAGAGCATCCGAACAGTTAAAACTCGTGATAATCAAGGATTATTATCCACAGGTAGAGCAGCTTCACGGTGTGCGCTTCTTGCCTTTTTCGTGGGCGACTCCAATAAATGAGGCCCCTAGGCTTTGCGGCTTACCGCAAAACGTAGAGGCTCTCAAGTTTGCGTTAGTAGGCATGTTCCTGTTTTTGTGTGTTGCTTAGCCCGAAACAATCTTCACATCTCACCCTACACAACATAATCCACGAATTAAAAATATCTACTTTTATAATTCGATGGACAAATCAATCAAATCGAAATTGTTTCTAATTATTTGTAAGATATCAAAATCAGGATGTTTAAAGCTTAAGCCATAAAACTCCAAACCCCAATTATATAAATGATCACTAAATTTTGTTGTATTGAATCTATGCGGAATTAAATCTGCTAGAGTTCCAAGGTAATGTCTAGCAAATTCAATACTGCGACTCGGATAATTTTTTTGCGAAGGTAAATTTGCAACTAATTCAGAGATTATTACTTGAATTTCTTTGTGGCTTGAGCGGTCACCATTTTTATACTTGGTGAACAATTGATAATTTGTAATTTTCAAAACAATAATAAATGCTAAGTAGCCATGATTCCCATTTCCTTCTGTCATAACATAGTGCATGCACGCATGTTCAATTTGCCGAAGGGATAGATTGCATACATTAACCAAAGTTGTGAGCTCTCTGGTGAATTTTTTTATTGTGTTGTCGTATCTGTAATCCAAATCATAGTTAGAGAGTTTAAATTTTATAAATTTAGAAATTTGACTGTTCTCTTCATAATCTTTAGCGCTTAATGTTTTTTTAGGTAAGCTAAAAAAGAAATGCATAAACTTTCCTAAGTATTGCTGTCCGTTAGTTTTGCTTCCATAAACACCTTCAATCGCATTTTCTAATTGTTCTCTGTTTATTAACAAAATAAAGACTAAATTAGGAACATTAAATAAGTGCTTTATCCGCTCAATAAGCTGAACTGCAAAAGAAGGTTTGCAACGGTCAAGTTCATCTATGAAAATTATGACAGGCTTATCACCCTGTGTTTTACAAAAACTTTCTAAAGCATTTTTATAATTATTAAAAGACGCTTTCTCTTTTTCAAAATCTTCAAATTTTTTAACAGCCCATTTATCGAAATTTTCAGCGCTTCCTTGAATTGCAATTTCACTGGTTTCTTTAGCGATTTCTGAAATATCCGCATTTCCTACTAAAGCCTTTACTGCAAGATTTGTAACTATTTTTCCTCCAATAGAGACTAAAGACTTTAAAATTCTGGGAGCCGTTTTTTGCAAGGCCGCATCTTGCTTTGCAAGTAAATTTATTTCTGCTGCAATTAATAAGAAAGGATCATCAACATAATCTTGTGAGAATGCATCAATATAAATGGTTTTGTGATCATTTAAATTTAAATATTTTGACCACTGTTTACCAAACCAAGTCTTTCCTTCTCCCCAGGGAGCGTCAATTGCTATTACCGCACCTTCACGTAATTTATCTAAATAGCTTGTCAATTTTAAAGCTAAATTCTTTCTATCGAAAATATCTTCATCATGTCCAAATGGCTCAATACCCTCGAAACTTACATCTTTCTGAATCCATAAGCTTTGACGCATTTCTTTTATATTGTTCATATCACTTATAAACCCTTATTAATATATGGCGAATCATCCCGGTGAGGTAGCAACAGGGTATTTCCGCGCCGTATTTTCGCCTCAATCACGTTACACATTTACAAAATTTAGGGCGCATATTGGCACTAAAAATACCGCAATTCCCCCTAAAAGTAGGGCGCGCCCTACTGCTTTGGGTGTCGATTCTGAAAAAGTAGGGCAGCTACAAACCAATAACTATAACGGTTCCAGCGATTCCGCCCTACTCGCCCTACCTGCCCTACTAAAAAAACAGGGGGTAGGACTAGAGCAAGAAAATTATGATGCAAAAATCAAATGGATTTTCCAAATAGCGGAATAACTTCCGCACTTTTTTCTATTGCTTCTAAATGATCACTCCACCATGTCATGATTCTTTTACGTTCCAGCAAATATTCCGCCCGGTTATATGCTCCCCTTACTTCATTCCTTTCACCATGTGCAAGTTGCCGCTCAATTGCATCAGGACTAAATAACCCAGATTCATTCAATGCAGTGGAAGCGACTGCCCGGAAACCATGCCCGGTCATCTTGCCTTTATATCCCAGGCGATACAGTGCAAAAAGCAATGTGTTATTGCTGATGGGTTTATTAGGATTGCGACCAGGCAACAAATAGCGGCTATCCCCAGCAATTATTTTTAATTCAGTCAGTATGCTCAATGCCTGGCTGGTGAGGGGTACTACATGCTCGTTCCTCATCTTCATGCGCTCACTGGGAACAATCCATAGCGCATTGCTCAAATCAAACTCTGCCCACAATGCCCCAATCAGTTCATTGGTGCGCACAAAGGTTAAAGCCAGCAATTGCAATGCAAGCTGTGTCTGTCGGTCTCCAATGCGTTCATAGGTGGTGATTGCCCGTAATAAATCTGGTAATTCTTCAGGTTTGACAGCCGCCTGGTTCTTTTTCTTGTGCGGAGTCAGTGCACCCCTCAAATCAGCAGTAGGATCACGACTACAACGACCCGTTGCCACGCCATAACGGAATACTTGACCACACATCCCAAGCACTCTATGCGCAAGGTCATAAGAGCCACGATGTTCAATGATACGGACCATGTTGAGTAATTGCGGGGCATCGATCTGGCTGATTGGGTACAAACCAATATAGGGGAACACATTCACTTCGAGTCTGCGTAAAACATCCTTGCCATGACTTGGTACCCATGTATGGGTTTGTTTGGTATACCACTCACGGGCAACAGCTTCAAAACTATTGGCTGTGGCTTCCTTTGCTTTTTGCTTATTGATTTGACGATCAATCGAAGGATCAATATTACTGGATAGTTTTATTCGTTCAGCTTGTGCCAGCTGCCGGGCTTGCTTTAGTCCTACTACAGGATAAACACCCAATGACAATGATTTTTCCTTGTCATGAATCTTATAGCGTAATCGCCAATACTTGCGGCCATCTTCATATATCCATAGGTAAAGCCCTTGGCCATCATGGAGTTTAAGTATTTTCTTACCATTAACTGCAGCATTCTTGCATGCCAAGTCTGTCAGTAATTCTTTAATAGCCATAGTGTGGTAACTCTTAGTGTGGAACAAATCGTTACCACACTTTTTACCACATTTCTTGACTGGCTTCTAGCGGATTATTCTGGATTGCTGCGGAGGAAAACTTCTTTTAAATCTACTTGCTTATTGTGTTTCGTAGATTTCTTTGGATTTATGCGGAAGGGGATGTGGCGGAGAGAGAGGGATTCGAACCCTCGATAAGCTTTTTGTGCCTATACTCCCTTAGCAGGGGAGCGCCTTCGACCACTCGGCCATCTCTCCGTTAATTTGTTGAATTCAATCGTAGAATAGTTTGTTGATCAATTCTTCTGATTGAGTTTAAGGGGCTTGCTCAAGATCAAACGCTTTATGTAGAACCCGAACCGCCAGCTCCATATATTTTTCATCGACGACAACCGAAATTTTTATTTCAGAAGTGGCGATCATTTGTATATTGATTCCTTCTTCCGCTAACACACGAAACATTTTGCTTGCAATCCCCGCGTGTGAGCGCATTCCAACACCCACGACAGATACTTTTGCAATTCTATCACCTCCGAGTACATCACGTGCACCAATATGAGGTTGAATCTTTTCTTTCAAAATATTCATCGTATTGTTAAATTCATTGCGGTGAACAGTGAATGAGAAGTCGGTTAGACCATCATGACCAACGTTTTGTATGATCATATCCACATCGATATTGGCGTCTGCTACGGGACCAAGAATTTGATATGCAATCCCAGGATGATCTGGAACACCCAATACAGTAATTTTTGCTTCGTCGCGATTAAATGCGATTCCTGAAATAACCGCTTGTTCCATATCTTCATCTTCCTCAAAAGTAATCAAAGTGCCCTGGCCTTTATCTTCAAAGCTTGATAAAACTCTCAGTTTCACTTTATATTTTCCTGCAAACTCGACAGATCTTAATTGCAAGACCTTGGAGCCAAGGCTTGCCATTTCGAGCATTTCTTCAAAAGTTATGGTGTTTAACCTTCTTGCTTCTGCTACAACACGTGGATCAGTAGTGTAAATTCCATCAACATCTGTATAAATTTGACATTCATCCGCTTTTAGAGCTGCGGCCAGCGCCACTCCGGTTGTATCGGATCCGCCGCGACCAAGTGTTGTGATGTTGCCTTGCTCGTCTACACCCTGAAATCCCGCTACGACCACTACATAACCCGCAGCAAGATCAGCCCGGATTCTGTTTTCATCGATATTTAAGATTCGAGCTTTCGTGTGTGTGCTGTCAGTTAAAATTTTAACTTGTGATCCTGTATAGCTTCTAGCTTGGATATCGAGTTCCATTAATGCCATTGCCAATAATGAAATGGATACCTGTTCGCCGGTGGAGATCATGACATCCAATTCGCGCGGATCTGGATTCACTTGCACTTCATGAGCCAAAGCGATCAAGCGATTTGTTTCACCGCTCATGGCTGAAACAACAACTACAATTTGGTGTCCTTGTGAGTGAAATTTTGCCACTCTACGGGCAACATTCTTTATCCGTTCGGTGCTTCCGACTGATGTGCCGCCATATTTTTGTACGTAGAATGCCACGGATTAATAACTCACTTTATTTCTGAATTGGAAAACCGCAGGATTTTACACACTTCCTTCAAAGAAAACCAGATTTTGCTTTTCTACCTAGTGCTCCGGTTTGAGATTTTTCCATACCTCAAGCGTATCAAAATTTAAATAAAGCCCCTTGTTTACCATTTCTTGTGACTTGATTTTTCTCATAAGTTGATGAGACAAAATGATTTCATATGGTTAATTCTTATTCTCAAGTTTTTTTGTTAAAATCTCCAGCAACTCGCTATTAATCCAGGCTTTCCTTGGCAAAGCCCAGAGCTTGTCATGGGCGAATTTTCTGCACTGCAATGCATTTTCTTCCGGCATGAGGATAACATCGGCTTCTGGTAGATTAATCTCGTGTTGACTAAATCGATGATTTTCAGCATAAGAATGCAATTTTGCATGGAGGCCTTTGTTTTGCATGAGGTCAAGGCACCAACGAGAGTTATCAGCATCAGTTACAATATGCAGCTGCTTATTTTTAAAATGGGAAATGGATTGCTGGATCTCGGGCTGAAGCACGTTATACACCATTTCTTCTGTCAGCTGCATAGTGTAGGTTTTACCCCATTTGCTCATATCCGGGTAATGATCAGGTTTCCCATTTGTTACGAGAATATCGGATTTTTTTAATTGATTAAGATTGATACGTAGCGGCCCCGCGGGCACCGAGAGTCCATTGCCAAAACTATGCTCACTGAAATTGACCGTTATGATTTCTATATCACGTTCAAGCCGATAATATTGCATACCGCCATTACAGATGATGATATTACATTCCGGGTGAGCGTTCAGTAGTGCATGGGCGGTGGCTATTCTATCTTTTCCAACCCACACCGGACAGGATGCCCGATAGTGATGAGCCAGCAACAATGTTTTTCCATCGATACTATACGGATCACTCTCGGAAGTTATTTCACGTGGCAAGTCGGGGGTATCGGAGTTGTCGTGCGTTATAATTCCCGGTTGATAACCTTGAGTTGTCAAGCAATCCACTAACCAAAGCAATAAAGGCATTTTGCTGCCATCTTCGACACTGATACTATCAATGACAATGACAGTGACGGGTAATTTCACCGAGGGCAAAATATCCAACCAATAACAAAGTTTTTTCAGTGTCAATAAAAAACCATAGAGAACACTGATTGGCCACAAAAGAAAATGCAAAGGAGTAATGCGATACCAATAGAGGTCAGATAATTTCATATTTTACTTCTACTCAAGAATTGTTTAAGGTGGCTTGGCAATTTGAGAAAATGATTCAATGCGGCATAAAAATTTTTACACGGCTTATATTCCGCATGCAACAAAAATTATGAGCAAGTTCCGAGCCAATCATTAAAAAAACAACTTCTACAGTTTTTAAATCGATGCTATTTATACTGATGATCTGGATGATGATATGAAATCTTGCATACCTATATTGCGATCACAGTTGATGCAGCGTTTTTAAAATTAAAAGACAGTACATATTAAGCTTATGAAAATACCTGTAAATCGATTGCTTGTACCTACTTTGTCAGCGGATGGCAAACCAAGAAAACCGCATCATATTGCATATACTGACTGGGGTGACCGCGAGAATCCACATGTTGTGATCTGTGTTCATGGATTGACGCGTAATTGCCGTGATTTCGATTATCTCGCGCACGCGCTGCAAACGGATTGCAGGGTAATTTGTGTTGACGTGGTGGGCCGGGGCCAAAGTGATTGGCTGCAGGAGGCGCAGGATTATGAATATTATCCTTTGTATCTTTCGGATGCGATAGCTTTGCTGAATCACCTTAAATCTCAATATACAACGGCAATAGTGCTGGATTGGGTGGGTATCTCCATGGGTGGGTTGATTGGCATGGTGCTGGCTTTGCAGCAAAATTTACCCATGTCGATCAAAAAGTTGGTTATAAGTGATTTAGGCCCGCTTATTTCTTCGGTGGCATTAAAAAGAATAGCCGAATATGTGGGTAAGGATCCCCGTTTTGTTAGTTTTGAGGAATTTAAGAATTATATGAAACTGATTTCAGTTTCATTTGGCCCCTTAACTGATGAGCAATGGACTCATATGGCGATTCATAGTGCCCGTGCGTATCCTGACGGTTCATACGGTTTTCGCTACGATCCAAGAATTGCAGTGAGTTTTCAAACGCATGAGATTACAGACATCGATCTGTGGGCACAATGGGATCAGCTCAATGTTCCTACATTGGTATTGCGTGGAATGGAATCCGATATTCTATCGGCAGAAACGGCTGAGCAAATGAAAGTGCGTGGCGCAAAAGCCAAGGTAATTGAATTGCCGGGTATCGGTCATGCTCCCATGCTGATGGATGATAACCAGATCAAGATCGTGCGGGATTTTATTTTGAATGTGCGTGACGGCGCAGTTTGAATTTCTACATCATGCAGATATCGCAATAAGAAAGATTTTAACGATAACGGCAGCTAAATCCCACTGACGTTATCGTTAGGTCCTGATAAGAAATTAGAAACGAATATTATATTGAACGTAGAAAAGATCAGGGGAAATTCCCGGTCTTTGTTTGTCCAGGAATTCACCACGCCACATTTTTGAATAGCCTACTAATACATCCTGGTGGCGATTTATATGGAGATTTAGGCGGAAATCAAGTTCATCTCCGATATGACTGCCTGACTGACCTGTGACATCTTGTAGTGTTGCCAGACCGGCAGCATTGTATAAATAATCGCGGTTATTAGCCAAATAGAAGCGGTGGTATTGCGTGATGAATGTTATCCATGGCATCGGTTGCATAGTAAATTGAGCGTTGATGTCGTGCATATTTTGGCGTCCGATGCGATCCAGGAAACCCAGATAGTAATGGCCGAACGGAAACAACTGATTGAATGTGTTACTTCTGCCATCTTTAGAGTTGCTATCGCCGGATGCAAAATCATAACGTATCCAGCCTTGCGGATTCATCGGTAGCGGTAAACGATAACCAAGGCCGGTCGCTACCGCAAAAGCGGAAATATCGAGATTGGAGCGCTGACCGAACTGATACATTCCTTCCAGTTCGTACAAGAAATTGTCAAAATTTCCAGCTACGCGGCCACCGATCGTATGCGTATCCGCATTACCTTGTAGAATGTTTCCTGCGAGTATATTAGTAGCTGCAAGATTACGATCATTGATTAAGCTCAGAAAGTAAAGATCGATTAAGTGGCCGGGTTTTGGCTTATTCGTAGCCCACAAGCCAAAAAAGTTTTGCTGCGTATCCCAATTATCGACATTGCCTTTCTCAATAACCATCGGGCGCATCCAGAATGCATCCAGATCCCATTCTGCCGTACGCCAGAAAGCTTTCACACCCTGGAATGTTCTGCGCGTATTAACCCAATCCAACGTGGAAATCAGCCTTTGTGAGCCGTACATAAGCTCTTGTCGGCCGACACGAATATATGCCGGACCATTATTAACGGTGGCCAGCTTGATGTCGGCAAACATATTTAAAATATCGGCATGATTCCTGTCCGTTACCAGCGGAGGCAGTTCAGAACCAAATGCACGTGCGTCAATCAGTTCTGCAAATAAGCGCACCCGGTCGCGATACCATAAATCTGCATGAAAACGTGTACGCAGCAGATGGAAATCGTTATTGGTACCTTCCGCATTCAAGCGGCTGTCAGTTTCATGAGTGTAGCGATACCAGAAGCTTCCGCCAAAAGATAGCAACCAATCACTGGCTAAATGAATTCTCTTAACCGGATCAAACAGGTCTTTTTCATGCTCCGGATTGTCCAGATAACGAAAGTCTATGTCATAGGCCGGCGTGGTTAAGAGCGCAAACGGTGCATAGGGTGCAACGGGTGGTTTTTCACGCTTATTGCCGGTAATTAAATCCCATAGGGAAAAATAGCCAGGGCCTGCAGGAGGTAACATAAATAAGCCGGGGCGTGATGCCGGACTGACCGGGGGTACCTTCGACATATCGAATTGACCTGGAGCAGATTGTGCTGCTGCGAGGGGAGGCGAACTGGTGCTTGCGGGCGCCGGGTTTGTTGCATAGGCTTGAGAAACCAAGCACATAGCAGCAGTAATACTAAAGCCGATATTGAATAACCTGTGTTGCATTTTTTTTATCCAATGTATTCTTAACCCAGCGGAAGGCTCTGCTGAAAAAGAAGACATGCGCGATGAACTCATTACAAAACTCCTGTTATTGGGGTGAATACGGTGTTACAGAGGCAAAAATTGTTGCTGGCAGAGTACTTTTTGAACAATTTGGGTTGCCATTATAAGCGATAAGCTCTTTTCTTAAAGTCCGGATATAATTTCTTTATAGATTTTGATCGGATACTTACGCGTGTTTTGCATTAATATCAGTGATATAAAATGTAAGTATTGATTAATATCAAGGAACTTCATTCTGTTGTAAATTGGCTACATTAAAATCAAGATAGCGTTACAGCAGAAAATTCGAAAGATGATTTTATGGATTAATTTTTACTGCTATCCCCAGGGCTTCAATTCTTTTTGCGTAATCTTTCAGCCAGGATTCATCCACTGTTGATAGCTGAACTGCTTCAGGTTGCAGGGAGGGCCGCGCTATGCCATACAATAAAACGCCTTTGAGCGGAATTTTATGATTAATCAGTTGTTGCAAGAAATTCAAATAAGCGACTATTTCCTCTTCGGCAGGAGGCAGGGCATTTATCTGAAAAACACAGGTTTGTAACCACGTGGGGCACAATGAAGTGGCTATCCGCAGATGATCATTAATTTTCCTCAGACTGATCGATGTATTGTTGATGTATTGTCTCGCTGTTGCCAATGCGCGATCGAATTTGAACCAGACTTCGCCATTTAATTCAGCCATCTGTTTCAGGCCCGCTTGTACAGTAGGCCGATAAATTAGGCTACCGTTGGTGATTAATACGATTTTCAAATCTGCCGGTAATGCAAAGTCTTTCTTGACGCGACCAATCAACTCGATAACTTGATCAAATTCTTTTGCACTGGTGGGCTCACCGTTGCCGGATAAAGCGATATCGTGGATTTTTCTGGCTTCCGGGGGTACTTGCTTGTGCATGAAATCGCCATGAATCAAATCGCGCAAGAATGATTGCAACTCGGCTTCCAATCTGCTCAGATCAATGCGCGGAGCTGAGCCACGCTTAAGTTCCGGCACCTGGCAATATATGCAGCGCCAGTTGCAGGCATTATTAGGATTCAGATTAATTCCGATTGAAACTCCGCCCGCACGACGCGATATCACCGGATAAACATAGGTGAGTCCGGCACTATCGCGACTGTGATTAATGGTATTCAATAAGTTAGGTTTTGGTTGCAATGTTACAATCTCGTTTATTTAGCACTAGTAAAATTGTATCTATGTTAATCACACGCAAGTTGGAATTTGACGCAGGCCATCGCATTTCAACACATAACAGCCAATGCCGACATTTACACGGACATCGCTATTGTATTGAAATTACCTTGTCGGGTAACATTATCGCTGACGAAGGCGTAGCACAGCAAGGCATGGTCATGGATTTTGCCGCAGTGAAGCAAATTGCCAAATCTACTTTGGTGGATTACTGGGATCATGCATTCCTGGTTTATTCCGGGGATAAGAAAGTTTTGCAATTCTTGCAATCCATTGAAGATCATAAAACGGTTGTGCTGGATGTTCAGCCTACCGCAGAGAATCTGGCATTGATCGCTTTTAACATTTTGGATGATGCTTATCAAGATAGCTATGGCAACCATCTGCAATTAGAACAGGTGCGCTTGTTTGAAACGCCCAATTGTTGGGCTGATGCAGTGCGCGGAGCACGGTAACTTTTAACTTATTTTACTGTCATGTTTATAGATTCACATTGTCACCTGGATTTCCCCGATCTTGCCAAAGATCTTGATCAATTATTAGTTAATATGCAGGAGAACCAGGTTACGCATGCGTTATGCGTCAGTGTCAATTTGCGTGATTTTCCACGGGTACTTGCGTTGGCGGAAGCGCATCACAATCTGTTTGCCTCAGTAGGCGTACATCCTGATTACGAACATGAGATTGAACCGTCCGCGCATGAATTGGCAAAGCTGGCCCATCATCCCAAAGTCATTGCCATCGGTGAAACCGGTTTGGATTATTTTCGCCTGCAAGGCGATATGGAATGGCAGCGGGAGCGTTTTCGCCAGCATATTCGCGCCGCATTGGAAGTAAACAAGCCTTTGATCATTCATACGCGTTCCGCTGCCGCAGATACTTTGCGCATTATGCGGGAGGAGGGCGCTAGCCAGGTAGGAGGTGTGATGCATTGCTTTACCGAAACCCGGGAAGTTGCCGAGCAGGCGATGGCAATGAATTTTTACATTTCATTTTCAGGTATCGTGACATTTAAAAACGCGATTGCATTAAAAGAAGTTGCCAAGAGTATTCAATTGGATAGAATGCTGATTGAAACCGATTCGCCTTATCTCGCTCCAGTGCCATTTCGCGGCAAACAGAATCAGCCTGCGTTTGTGCGGCATGTCGCGGAAGAAATCGCGCGTTTACGCGCAGCGGAGTTAAATGACATTGCTATTGCTACCACAAATAATTTTTTCAACTTATTTAAAATCCATAGAAATGGCCTACCTACTTAAATTGCATATTCTGGCTGCATTCATAATCACATTTCTCAGTGGGCCATTGACTGTTTCCGCCGGTATTCAGGAAGATTTAATCTGGGCCATAGAAAAGGACAACTTATTCGAAGTCTCTAAATTGCTTAACAAAGGCGCTAATCCTGATGTTCCCGATAATGAAGGCTACACGCCATTGATGATTGCTGCAAAAAATAAAAATTTGAAGCTCGCGCAGATATTGATTGAAGCAGGTGCAAAACTGGATATTCGGAACGGTTATGGTGAAACAGCCATTATGTTGGCTAGCTATCATGGCCAAACCGAGTTGGTAAAACAGCTCTATATCAAGGGTGCAGAAATCAATCATGACGGATGGAACCCTATAATCTACGCCGCATCCGGCGGGCACTCGCAGATTATCCGATTGTTATTGAGTGGCGGCGCCGATATTAATTCGGCAACCGACAATGGGACGACAGCGTTGATGATGGCGGCCAGAGAGAATCATTTGGATACGGTTGCCTTGTTACTTGAGAATGGTGCAGATTTGACGGTTGAAAATGAACATGGCGACAATGCCTTGGCTTGGGCTGAAAAACAAAATCATCAGAGTATTGTGAAATTCCTTAAAAACTATGGAAAATCCAAGTAAACCGGTTGTAAGCACTAGTTCCTGGTAAAAATTTGTGATGCAATCCTTACATGGAAAAGTTGCGGTTGTTACAGGCTCCGCCCGGGGAATTGGAGCGGAAATTGCACTTACACTAGCCAGTGCGGGGGCAAAAGTTGTCGTCAATTATGTAGAAAACGAAATGGCGGCAGATAAAGTTTGTGCGGCTATTGTCAAGGCAGGCGGCGAATGCATTGCAGTGCAGGCCGATGTCAGTGATCCGGTTGCGGTACAAAAACTTTTCACTGTAACCGCTGAACAGTTTAATCAAATCGATATTCTTATCAATAACGCTGGAATTCTGTTGTTTAAGGAAATTTCTGAAATCCGCAACGAAGAATTCGAACGCATCGTCGATATCAATTTCAAGAGCGTTTTTTATACCTTGCGTGAAGCAGCCACTAAACTGGCGGATCATGGCCGCATTGTCACTATCTCCAGTACCGTGACGCGCTTGATGTTACCTAAATACGGTGCATATGCCGCGACCAAAGCTGCTGTGGAACAGTTGACGCGTATTTTTGCCCGTGAAGCGGGAAAGCGTGGCATTACTGCCAATATCGTTTCACCCGGTCCCGTCGATACGGAGTTATTTCGCACGGGAAAAACTGCAGCAGACATAGCGCGTATGTCTGAAATGGCTGCACTGGGGCGAATCGGCGCAACAGATGATATTGCCCAAGTGGTGTTGTTTCTAGCGAGTGATGAAGCACGCTGGGTTACAGGGCAAAATATTGGTGTCAATGGTGGAATCATTTAGTAAAGAGGATCGGAAAATCAAATGCGTATCGGCGTACCTAAGGAAATTAAAATTCATGAATCCCGTGTGGGGTTGACACCAACTGCAGTGCGCGAGCTGGTTGCGCATGGTCATCAGGTCATGGTGCAAAAGAATGCCGGAATACAAATTGATTTGGACGATGGCAAGTATCAGAATGCAGGCGCGGAGATCGTGGAAACGCCGCAGGAGATTTATGCCAAAGCGGATTTGATTGTCAAGGTTAAGGAACCGCAACCTAATGAGATCCCGCTGCTGCGTCAAGGTCAAGTACTATTCACTTATCTGCACCTTGCAGCTGATCCGGTACAAACTCAAGGATTGATAGATTCCGGTTGTATCGCCATTGCTTACGAAACCGTTACCGATCGCTTCGGCGGTTTGCCCCTGCTGGCACCGATGAGTGAAGTAGCCGGACGCATGGCGATTCAGGCGGGTGCGCATGCACTGGAGCTGGATCAGGGTGGTCGCGGTATGTTGCTTGGGGGCGTATCCGGTGTTCCTGCTGCGCGCGTCGTAGTCATTGGTGGAGGAGTGGTTGGCACCAATGCCGCACGTATTGCCATGGGTGTGGAGGCGCATGTTACAGTGCTGGATAAATCGATTCATCGCCTGCAACAGCTGGATTTCCAGTATGGTTCCAGAATCAATACCGTCTTTTCAACCGTGGATGCACTGGAAGAGCATGTTTCAAGCGCCGATCTGGTTATCGGTGCCGTGTTACTGCCGGGGGGGGCGGCACCCAAGCTGGTAACGCATGAAATGGTTAACCGCATGAATCGCGGTGCTGTTTTGGTCGATGTTGCGATTGATCAAGGGGGTTGTTTTGAAACTTCCAAACCGACTACGCTAGCCAATCCCATTTTTACTGTCGATGGCGTGGTGCACTATTGTGTTTCCAACATGCCGGGAGCGGTTGCCAGGACTTCCACTTTCGCATTGAATAATGCAACCTTGCCGTTTGTGGTGACGCTTGCCAATAAAGGCTACCGCAAGGCGCTAATGGAAGATATGCATTTACGCAACGGCCTGAATGTTTGTCAAGGTCGATTGACGCATGAAGCTGTGGCGCGCGATCTGAAATTGGAATATACGCCTGCGACAGCTGTACTGGATTAAGTTGTATGATTTGAGGTCCATTACTGAATTTCCATAACGTTATTAAGTTCATGAAGTTGTGTCAGAGGTGATTTTCTGGAACCGTCAGAAGCATGATTAACGATTCCTTTAAACAAACGACAAATCAGGGTTTCTTCGATCAATTCATCATATGGGGTTTATTCATGCGGATGTTTCGTCCATGCATGTATTTTGTAAGTTTGTTTTTTTTATTGTCTGCATGTCAAATTAATAACACTCTATTTCCCAGCATTGCGCCTGCACCGATTCCGATTGCTTTACCCGCGCCTGCCGAGAATCCGGTTTCCTATGCTGAAGAAATCCGCCCGATTCTTGAGAAAAAGTGCTTGACATGTCACAGTTGTTACGATGCGCCGTGTCAGCTTAATTTGGAAGGTGCGGAAGGGTTAGCGCGCGGCGCTTTCCGTGAATCGATCTACGGCGGCGCACGGACCGAGGCGATGCAGCCCACTCGATTGGGTCTCGATGAACAGACCATTTCCGGTTGGCGGGAGCGTGGTTTCTATTCGGTGCTGCACGCTGAGAATAAACAGTCGGAAGCGTTAATATCCGGCATGATTTCTCTGGCAAAGCAGTTTCCTTTTCCACCGAACAGTAAATTACCGGATTCTATCGAATTGGGTATTAACCGGAAAAATCAGTGTGTCTCTAGTGAAAAATTTGCAGATTATGCGCATGAATACCCGCTCAGTGGGATGCCATTTGCAGTAACCGGTCTTAGTGACCAGGAATATTCCCTTTTGGCTGGATGGGTCAGGCAAGGAGCGGTGATTCCGGATGAACCTATCACTCTTACAAGTGATGAGAAAAAGGTAATTAAAGAATGGGAGATGTTTTTCAACCGGAATGAAAGTCGCCATAAGCTTGTAGCACGCTGGTTGTTCGAACATCTGTTTGTGGCATCTCTGTACTTTCCTGAATTGAAGGGAGAGCCTCGTTTCTTTGAGATATTGCGCTCATCGACACCATCTGGCACGGATATCGAACCGATTGTCACCGTCAATCCGAATGACGACCCCATGGGGCCGTTTTTTTATCGCTTGCGCCCGATTACTGGCAGCATCGTGCACAAGCGGCGTATTCCTTATCCGCTGCATCAGGAAAAACAACAACGAATCAATGCGCTTTTTTTTAATAAGCCCTGGAAGATCAGAAACTTGCCGGGTTACAGTTATGCAGAGCGTGCCAATCCGTTTGTGACGTTCGCTGATATCCCGGCTTACGCCCGTTATCAGTTTATGTTGGATGATGCGGAATATTTCGTGCGTACTTTCATTCATGGTCCGGTTTGTCGCGGACAGATTGCTACCGATGTGATACGGGACCATTTCTGGACATTGTTTCAGGATCCGGAGTCCGATCTTTTTGTAACCGATGCCGCTTATCAACGCGAAGCTATTCCTTTGCTGGCAATGCCAGGGCAAAACGATGATCTGCTCGCAATGGGCGAAAACTGGCTGCATTATCTTAAACGACATAATGATTATCAAGCGTTGCGGCAGAATCGGTATGTATCGCAACAACCGCAAGGCGCTTCGCTCGCGCATGTCTGGGATGGTGCTGGGAAAAATAAGAATGCTTTGTTGACCATTTTCCGTCATCACAATAGCGCTTCAGTGGTTGGGGGGCTTGTTGGGGATATTCCGCAGACCCTATGGTTAATGGACTATCCATTGCTTGAGCGAACTTACTATGAGCTCGTGGTCAATTTCGATGTATTCGGTAACGTTGCGCATCAACTATTGACCCGATTGTATTTTGATCTGATACGTAATGGTTCGGAACATAACTTCATGCGCTTGATGCCGGCTGGTCAACGTGAAGCCATTTTGCATAATTGGTATCAGGATTTAGGTAAGCTGAAGTTCGGAATTGTTTATGAGAAGATTGACGATGAATCACCCTCAGCGGAAATCTTTACCACAAAAAATCCGAAGCAAGAATTGGCACATAGAATTCTTGCTCGTTTTCAATCTGTTAATGCTATGTCATCCGATCCGCTGAATCGTTGTCAGAACGCAAATTGCAGCCGATCGAGTGAACCGCGATGGGTGCAAAACGCAGATGCAGCTTTATCCACTCTTGCAGCACGGCCTGCAGCCGGGCTGAGTGGCATCAAGCAATTGCCGGAAGTGACATTTATACGCGTCACGAATGAGAAAAATGAGCGCACTGTATATACGTTGCTGCGAGATCGCGCGCATAGCAATGTTGCTTTTATTCTGGGGGAGGAATCACGGTATCAGCCTGAGAAAGATCAACTTACCATATATCCGGGTATCACCGGAAGCTATCCTAATTTTATCTTTGATGTGCCTGTCGCTCAAATCGAGGAATTTGTCACATTGCTTGGTAATGCGGAGAAAATGGAGCATTTCGAATATATTGTAGAAACTTGGGGGATACGACGTACGCATCCGCAGTTTTGGGAAATCCTACATGACTTTACCGCTTGGCAGAGCGAGCGACAACCCTTGATAGCGGGTATATTCGATATCAACCGTTATGAAAATTTTTAACATTATTGATAATTGAATTTGATGAACCTGATTCGTAGCTACGGATTACTTTAAAGCTTTTTATTGCCATGCAACCTACTGTTATTATCAATCAACATCGAAATACAGCGTTAATTGTCGCTTCAAGCGGGAAGAAGTTGCTCGTTATTAAATTAGGTAAAGGCAAATTGGCGGTAACTCCACTTTCTTTGGCAGAAATTAAAGATCAAGGTTATATTGTCAGTAATTATTCACCTAAACTGGCTGCGCAGTCTTATTTGGAACATGGTGCAGGAGTGGGTGAAAGGGCTAAAAAATACCTTGAAATGATCGCACGTAGCGAATTTTCGGATAAATTGATTTATGACTTAACGTAGGAATGCCTGGATCTGAAAGATTTCGGGGATGGTTTATAGCAAGCTGATCAATACTTCGAAATACAGGAAATCGGTATTGCCCGAGCGATGATCAACACAGGGGTGTATGTTACCGCTTGCACAGGACGGGCTTGCCGCAATGCGGTTTTTCACGAAATCTTCCGCAGTGAAGTGAGTGTATCCCAGAACAGCGTTGATTTTGGGGGTTACTTGATAACGGATGCGTCCCTCCAGTGAATGACCGGCATAATCCCCGCTTTGCCCGGTTCGATCGCGATTAAACCCGGGATCCTTAATGGTATTGCTGATGTTGCCGTCCAGAATATCGAACATGCGATCCCGTTTGCTGGCGAGAAAATACCAAGCATAGGTAAGTTCAAATCCTATTTTTTGCATCGGTTGAAGATCAAAGCGGATTTTGGGAGCCTTGAGGTTTTCATAAACAACATAGTGGTCGGCCGACCAAGGTCGCGCAAATCCAAAAAAGCGATCGAAGCGGTTATCGACGCCATCATTGGGATCTCGATCGCCGCTGGCATAACCATAAAAACCCGTCAGACGGGGTTTCCATGGATGTTCAAAAGTCCGTCCCACTTCAACAGTATACCCTTGCGCATCTTGTCTCAGAGGACCGCTATATCCAAGCTGGTGGTTATAGCTGGCATCAAAATCAAAGAAATTACCTACCTTGCCGTATGCACGAAATCCCGGCATGTGAATTTCCCGATCTAACTGATTGGTAGCGGCAAAGCCATTCGGATCAGCCGTTTGCTTCTGACCCATATAATATGGTTGTATAGTGACGATGTCAGACCATTTGCGCCAATGGCCGATAGCACCAAAAAACCATAAATGATCATTCGCCACATCAAATTTTGTTTGCAGGCGCCTGACGGGTTGCAGGCCAAACAGATCAAGTTCCCAGTCATTGACATCGCGTCCTAGATTTAAGCGAAAGCCTTCGAATGTATTGGTGGTATTGCGCCATTCATTGCGCGCGATAAAACGCCTATCGGTTGTTTCATAGGCCATCCGGCCTACGCGAAAGCGGATGGGGCGATCCTGATTTCGATCATCGACCCCGAGTCCTTTTTTGAAATATAATTCGCCATAGGCATTCAGTAGATCATACTCATTTCTTTCCTGATCAGTGATGGCATGTTTATTGTTAACCACTCTTGAATCCTGAAACTCTACCGCAAACCGGAATGGATCCAGGATATCTCTAATGCCTATCCATGCTCGATGTCTCAGAAAAATCGGATTATCTTCACCACCTTCAATGCGTCGCATATCATTATTGCGCCATTCATAACGCGTGCGATGTTCCAGACCGACATCCAGCCAGGTTAAATCACTAAGCGCAGGGATACCGATATCGCTTAAGCGGCGTACATAACGCGGCGGATCCGATTCCGGATTGGTCGCATAACCATCCGATCGCCGATAATAACTGACTAGTTGTTTGTTTGCATCCGGCTTTGATTCCGGAACGATGGCGGGCAACGACTTTGAGTGATCGACCGATTTATCGGCAGCTGTTTTTAAATCTATGGTACCTGTTTGAGCAATCCGCACAACACTTGATTTATCCATTTCACCTTCAATCGATGGCGGATTGCTTGAAGCCGCCTGAATAGGTTCGATAAATGCACTTAATGCGACGATGTGTAAAAAAAACCAAATAAATTTCACTTTATTCTCCTGCATGAATTACCTTTTAATGCGGTACGATCACTAAAAATTTTTTTTAATAAATTAAACGATGCTCAATTGACTATTTAACAAAGTGAATCGAGGTTTATCAAATAGCCATAAAATTGACAGGGGCGAAAGATAGCAATTTTCTGATATGAAGAGAAATATTATTTGTTCATTTTTTTATAACAAAAATATATATGTAAGATTTATATTATGATCATTGGGTGTCATATTTCGATAGCGGCATTTTAGTGTGATAATTCACTTGTGAGGCAATATAAAAATTTATGATTCTATTAGCGATAAATGTGGCAGCACTAAAAAGAAAACTATTAATTGCTATACTAAAGCTTGTTGGGGTAATTGCGATTTCCGGATGCTCTGTTTTTATGGCGGCGAAACAACCGGAAAAAAAAGACATCGATTTATTACAGGAAGGTGTGACAAGAACTCAGTTAATCTCGGAATTTGGCGCTCCCGTCATTAGTGAATATAAAAACGGCAAGCGGTTTGAAATTTTTAAGTTCGTGCAAGGATATAGTACCGGAGCCAAAGCTGGAAGGGCATTTCTACATGGTGCCGCCAATGTTGCAACGCTGGGTCTTTGGGAGTTGGTTGGTACGCCGACTGAAATCACCTTTAGTGGTAACGATATGGCTTTTCAGGTGCAGTACGATGAGAGTGATGTGATTGAAGAGGTGGTTATTATTAAAAAGGAATAAATGATAATTCAATATCAGCACTTGAAAAATGATCAAAAATAACCTCCGGTATAAACCGGAGGTTAAGGGAGGGATACCGCAAGTAAATCAAATCATATACTTCTGAACGAATAGCAAAAAATTCAACCTGCCTATTCCAGTTCAATATACTTCGCAAACATGGCTGATCGAACACGATCTGTTGTCAATATTAGTTTGCGATGTCTGTAAAATCAATGTGACAAAATGTCGCACTACTCCAAAATTTAAACAAAAGCCTGATACAAATTGATCTTTCGAGAACTTTGATTACAAGGTGCGACAATTTGTCGCATTGTAATTCATGATCGGGGGTTGGATAATCCAGTCAGCGGATAGAGTAAATGAGAATACATTGAATGCGGTAAGTACAATGTGAAACTGTGGTTTCAAGATTCTAGAAGCTTAAGACAAAGATTGCATTGGGTTGCAAAAATCAGAAAAAACAAAGTATCAGATTCATCTGAACTAACGAAAAGAGGAATTGGAATGGCAAGTCATAATAAAATTAAATTTGTAGCAGGCTCAGTGATTGCTGCGGCAATATCAGTCATCGGGCAAAATGTATTCGCGCATACTGTGCTTGAAGTACCGTCTATCGCTGAAGGTGTCAGAGCATCGAATAATGTTGTCGTCGGACATGGTTGTGGGGAAATCAATGTCATCGGTACCAGCGTAGTGTTCCCTGATGGCGTGGATTCGACCATCACCGTTGATGGTCAGCCGCATACCGGTGCGTTGACCGATTTTATCCAAAACTGGGGAAACTTGAATCAGAAAATATTTAGCAAAGCTGTCTTTACCTTTCAGGGTGAAAAAGTGGATGCCAATGGCAATGTTTCCGGTTTCTGGGCCGGCGGTGGCGATTCCTTACCGCATGATATGGCAGGTTTTATTCCTTTTAGAACCAGCGCAGCGATTATCGAACCAACCTCTTGCGCAGCCAGCGTGAAATTCCATGTATCGATCGTCGATATTTGTGAAATTACACCGGTTGATGGATTTAGTGATGAAACAGTTAATCGGTGGACCCTGGCGGGATTGGGCACACCTTATGATCGCCCGGAAGATGGTGCAGCTTCATTGACTATTACACGGAGCGAAACTAATCCTTTGCCGGAGTCTTGTGGAGGAACAGGTCAGGTTGTTGAAGTTAAGCCATCAGCAGCGCAAATCAATCGGGATATGCCAATTATTTTTAATGGCAGTCAAGTTTGGCCGCAATAATTTGCACCATACTCTATAGGCAAGGCGATCGCAGGCGTGTAAAAACGTCCGCGATTGGAACATTAAAGGTGGTAATTAAGTATGAAAGCTATCGATGAGGTACGATCATGGCACAACTATTTTTCCAAAAAGCATTAACCATTATTTTTACTTTAACTGCGCTTGGGGTTGCAGGTGTCAGTCATGCACATGATGCCGGGGCCACTATGGATCCTGAGGGTAATATCGCCAGTTTTACCGGCTATGCGCAAGTTACTTGTTCCTTGGATACTCACCGTTTGGTTGCCAGTGTTCAGGATACTTCACTACCACAAGCTAACTTATTGGTGAATCTGCAGATTATTAAAGGGGTCAACGCAATCAGCACGACCGATCCGGTTTCCGGCGATGGCGTTTCTAGTCCCGAAGTGAGTATAGCGGGCGGTGGTGGCGTATATCTTTTGCTGGTGAATAAAACCGGTCCGGGTCCGCGCTCTTTTATTGTGTCATATCATTGTATGTCCATTAATAATGAGCATACGAACACGGATATCAAGGTTAATCAATTCCAATAATAGTTTTTATTTCTTCGTATCATAGTGTTATAGGATCATTGAGGTATTAGCTATGAAAAAAATTAAATTCTTTTGCTTTGCTGTTGCATTGCTATTCCTGTTTGCAAGTCCGTCTTTCGCGGAGCATCTGGAGCGGGCATCGTCTTCTTGTCACTTGACTACACTGGATGGTGAACCCACCTATGATCTGCAGGAATTGAAAGGTAAAGTGGTCTACATGGATTTTTGGGCGTCGTGGTGTCCGCCATGCATAAAATCTTTCCCGTTTCTGAATCAATTGGAGCAGGATTTGAAGGATGAAGGTTTGCATGTGGTCGGTATCAACTTGGATGAAAAAGTTACCGATGCGCAAGCATTTCTTGCCAAAAACCCGGTTGATTTTTCGATTGTGGCGGATCCCAGTAAACAATGCGCCCAGGTATTTGAGCTGATGGCGATGCCAACATCGTATTTGATCGATCGCAATGGAAACATTCGCCATGTTCATCAAGGATTTCGTTCGGGTGAGTCAGAAGAATTACGTGCGCTGATTACACAATTACTGAAAGAGTAGATCCTTGGCCTCAAGATTTGCGTATTTCCAACTCCAATGATCAGACGAAATAATCGCGTTATAATTGCGCACTATTTAATTCTTGCAGTGTGTGCTGTTTTGTCAGGCTGCAAGAGCGTGGCGCCTTGGGAGCGTGGCAATCTGGCAAAAATGCAGATGGAAATAGATCCCCATCCTTTGCAAAGCGAACTCCAATCCCACAACTATAGCAGCCGGGAAGCGGCGCCCAGTCATAAATCCTCTTCCGGTGGCGGGGGGTGTGGCTGCTATTAAAGCTAAGTTCTTTCCGGAATGGCCATTGAGGTAACACAATTTGCATCGAAACAGTAAGAAGCCTCAGCGTCAACGCGGATATCGGCCATTCATCAGCACCGCGGAGTTAGTTTCATCAGCAAAATCAAGAAATACACTCCAGGCATTGACTTCCGCGGCATTGGTTTTGCCCGGCTTGTTATTATCGCCGGAGCATGCAACAGGAAAAGATCGGGTCAATTTTCAATACAGCCGTTATCAGGAAGGCGAGCGCAATCTATTTGGCGCACCCAATAATTTAAAACCCATTTCCGCTGATGTTTTGCACGGTAGCGGGATTTTTTCGCTCAGCGACCGCACCAAATTTACGTTTGGATATACCCAAGACACGTGGTCCGGTGCGACGCCGGTCACTATTACGCCATTGGCCACCGATGGGGGTAATCGTCCCTATACAGTTAATGGGACAGTGGTTGGTGCTTCGCCCATTCTCAACAGCAATATACTTTTAGACCGGGATTTGAATCCCATCGGACGCGATCCCATCACCAAGCAATTAACGGGCGATGTGGATACCCGATCAGTATTGGTCATGTCGTCAGCTTCTCCGGAAACACGCCGCCAGGCTAATTTTGGATTGAGTCATGAATGGAATGAGGCAGCAATCAATGTGGGGGGGGGATTCTCCCGGGAAAGGGATTATCAATCAAGTTTTGGTTCTATTGGCGGGCGGTTGGATTTTAATCAAAAACTCACCAGTGTTAAATGGGGGGGGGGTTATACATCCAGCAAGATTGGCGCCATTCTCGATCATGATTCATCGCCCTATATCACCAAAACTGCGTATGAGTCGCAGATTGTCAGGCGCAGCGGTTCGGAGATTCTGCGAGGCGACCGGCAAGATTGGGTAACGAATATTGGTTTAACCCAGGTACTTAACAAGAACGCATTGATCGATGCCAATATTAGTTATACGCACAGTTCCGGCTTCCTGGAAAATCCCTATAAGGCTACTTCGATCATTTTTATTGATCCGGCTAACTTGAACAACAATTCAATTACGGGTGATGTACGTGCATTGATCGAGCAACGTCCCGATAGACGTAATCAGGTTGCTCTGAATGCCAAATACATTCAATATATCAATCCGTTTAATGCCGCGATGCATTTGGGTTACCGGTTATCGGTTGACGATTGGGGGGTCAATACGCATACGTTTGATGCCAGCTGGGTGCAACCGATTGGCAGCAGTGGGTGGACGCTGACACCGCGGATTCGTTATTACTCGCAAGATTCTGCCAGTTTTTACCAACCTTATTTATTTTCTCAACAAGCCTTCAATAAGCAAGCTGTGGATAATTTAGGGCGGAAAGTCTGGATTGATCAAAATAATCCTGCACGTCAATATTTTGGCGAGACTCAATTTGATCTGGTTGATCAAAATGGCAATCCAGTCGACCTCTCGGTTGGTGCTGCGCCTAAAATGGTTGCATATGATTCCGGAAAATTACCCGATCATTTCTCCAGCGATCATCGTCTGGCGGGATTTGGCGCATTAAGCGGTGGTGTGATATTAAATAAAATGCTCGGCAAAGGCGTCGCGCTGGAAGCCGGTTTTGAATACTATACCCGCGCGAGCTCGATGCAGGTTGGCAGTGGTGGGAACAACAGTTTTGCCGATTTTGATTACTATGTGGCGAATGCAGCGATAAAGTTTGATATTGAACCGGCCACTTCCCTGCCCATGGTTGGTTCCGGTGGGTCTTCTACATCGCATGCGCATGCGTCGCCGCATCATCACGCCCAACCTCCCGCAGGGGTTATGTTTGGCCATATGCTCGATAAATCCGGAGATTTCATGGCAGGCTATCGATTTATGTACAATTGGACCGGTGGAAATATGATGCAGGGTACGCACAAGGTGAATGATCAAACTATTGTCGACCAGGGTTGCAGCAGCGAATCTTGCCGGTTTGTGCCGACATTCATGGATATGCGCATGCATATGGTTGATCTCATGTATGCCCCGACGCAGTGGTTCAACGTCATGTTAATGCCGACATTTATGGATATGGATATGAATTTGCGCAGGCTGGACGGGGCTCCGTCCCCTAAACCGGGCGTACATGAACATACCGGTGCGGCCGGGCATGAGACCGGCGCAGTGGGAGATACTTATTTTTCATCACTGATAAAATTGCTGGATATTCCCGGTCATCGTGTACACGTGAATCTTGGATTCAGCGCACCGACTGGAAAAGTGGATATCGAACTTCGCCGCATCGCTAAGATTGATGGTGGATTGATCCATTTCGGCATGCAATTGGGGAGTGGCACCTGGGATTTTACCCCGAGCCTGACTTATGCGGGTGACCATAACCGTTGGTCGTGGGGTACGCAATTCAGCGGTATCAAGCGTCTGGAAGCACAAAATAAATCCGGCTATCGCTTGGGTGACCAGTTTCAGGCGACAACCTGGGGCGGCTACGACTTGATGCATTGGCTGACTGCCACAGTACGAGGTGCTTACACATGGCAAGATGCGATACATCGGGATTTTAACCAATTCAATGCGCGTATCGGCCCAATGGATTTTCCATCCAATTACGGCGGACAATTTTTTGATCTGGGGTTTGGTGTCAATGCGCGGATTCCAGGCGGTCGCTTTGCCGGAAACCGGTTCGGAGTTGAGTGGCTACAACCCGTCAGGAATGATTTCAATGGATTTCAGCTTGATCGGCAGGGAATGTTATCAGCAACCTGGAGTTATCAGTTTTAAACGGATTGAGTCATTAAATAATAATTTACCGGATGGTTGTTTGATATGTGATGACGCAATTAAAGTATTATCACTACGATTTCAGTGCAATGGGCTCGCCTTGCTCGATCCAGCTTTACGCCCGTCATGAAAAAAAGGTCAAGTACGCCGCCAAGTTAGTTATAGATGATGTATATCGCCTGGAAGCAAAATACTCTCGATACCGCACTGACAGCTTTCTATCCGATATAAACCGCATTGCAAAGCAGGGCGGTCACATTGGTGTCGATGATGAAACTGCCGGATTGCTTGATTATGCCAACACTTGTTATCAGCAAAGCGATGGCTTGTTTGACATCACTTCCGGGATTTTGCGGCGCGCCTGGAATTTTAAGTCTGGAAATATACCTGATCCGGAAGTGATTCAATTGCTTCTGAATAAAATAGGCTGGCATAAAATCAGTTGGCAGCGCCCGGTTCTGAAGTTTATGGCTCCGGACATGGAAATTGATTTCGGCGGGGTGGTCAAGGAATACGCTGTTGATCGTGCTGCTTCATTATGCTGGGATGCCGGCATACATCATGGGCTGATTAATCTTGGAGGGGATATCAGAGTCATCGGGGCGCATCCGGACACCAGTCCTTGGCGTATTGCCATCCGCCATCCGCGTAATCCGGAGGGTATACTGCAAACACTTTTACTGCATTCCGGCGCATTGGCTAGCAGCGGGGATTATGAACGGTGCATCACACTGAATGGTATTCGATATGGCCATGTGCTCAATCCAAAAACCGGCTGGCCAGTGCATTATATGGCAGCAGTCAGCGTATTGGGTGAATTCTGCGTGGTTGCCGGCAGTGCGTCGACTATTGGCATGTTGAAAGGAGAGGATGGAGCCGAATGGCTCAATACTTTGGGCTTGCCACACCTGTGGGTAAATGTGAATGGGGAATCCGGAGGGTCATTGATGGCGTAAGCAGAAATATATGATTTGGCTCTACCTATTTTCTGAAAAATGATTAAACTGCTAGAGTTTAATTACATTCATTAATGAGCCATTTTATGACACTAGGGTATTTTAATTTAGCCATCCTGACCAGCGTTGCAACGCTGTTTTTTTGTGTATCTACTGTCAAAGCACAACCGGAAGAATGCGTTGATTTGACGGCACCCGTTACGTTGATTGAGTCCAGTGGTTTGGTGTGTTTGCAAAAAATTATCGTGAGCGATTCATTTGGTGATCAGATATATAAAGCATCGTTACAGTGGTTGGGGGTGGATAATCCGAACCGGTTTTTATTGCTGAGTGCAGAGTTCGACGATGCTTCCGAAGCGCATAGCCCAACGTTTTCTTTTCTCACAGGTGTGCTGACTTTACCTAAGGTTGATTTTCCCAAGCGTTATGGGACGGAGCGTTATACGGTGAGCTTGAGCTGGGTGACCGATGCCGATGATGCGACAGTGGATGCCGTTTCCGTGTTCGAACTGAATTCAGTCGCGGTGTACAACAATCCCGATTATGTGCCCAATGTCACTTGGAAACCCTATGGTATGTTGTTTCCTGAAGAACGGCGTGCGGTCGATTTGCTGGCACAGTCCATTCCTTATGCGCAACTCGCTGACGCCATATACGATTTTGATAACGTAACGATTGGTTCCTGGGAGCTGATTGAATCCACTGGGACAAGTTCGGGGATGGATGCAGGCGTTTTTATAGATCGTGATACGGGCGAATTGGCACTGGTATTCCGTGGCACGGAAACGTGCGATTTTCCATGCTCATTTAAGGAACTGGAAGATACCGCACGGGATGCCATAGCGGATATCGCCATAGGTACGGGGACGGTGAGTGATCAGTTTAAAGATGCCTTTAGATTTGCTCAGGATGTGGTCAAGCGAAATCCCGGTGTAAAAATCACAGCAGCGGGACATTCATTAGGCGGTGGGTTAGCGCAAGCGATTGGTGCTGCTCTGGGATTGAAAACATTTGCATTCAATTCCTCTCCCGTTCCGGATCACTTTTTTGACACTTATACTGTTTCATTGAGCAATGAACAATTGCAAGAATTAATTCATGTGATTGCCGATGTCCATGACCCGGTCTCCAATACCGATGAAACAGGAAAGATATATTTGGATTCGCATCATGTCACACCCTTGATTCAATTTAATTTTGAGTTGCGAGAGATTTTACCTACTCGCAATGTGGATCTGGAAGACTTGAGGTTTGGCCGCCATAGTATTGCCAGGCTCACCGATAATGCGACCAAGCTCATGGCTATTTATCAAGAAGGGTGGTAACGAACGATTACTTCAAGCATTGAAATCATTTCCCTTGGGAACGGCGAATGTGTTGGAAATACATAATTGATTTCACACAATGATAGGGTACTCAATAGCATAATTGGATATAAGTCAGCCGGATAGTTGCAATTTATTGCTTGATTCCTTGTCTGATAACGATGTCATGAATCAACAAGAGAATGCACGATGACAACTATTCGTTCTCCCGCAGTCGCCGGACTTTTTTATCCTGCTGATGAACACCAGTTGAGGCAGGATGTGCAATTCCTGCTTGAAAAAGCAGATCGGCATGACTTAAAGCCAAAAGCATTAATCGTTCCACATGCCGGATATCAATATTCAGGTGCCATTGCGGCAACAGCTTATGCCAGTTTGCGCGTGGCCGCTGCAAACATAAAGCGTGTAGTACTGTTAGGGCCAGCACATCGGGTAGCTATGCAAGGTCTGGCTTTGCCAGGTGTGGATGTTTTTACCACCCCACTGGGCGGCGTAAACGTGGATACCGATTTAGTTAATGCAATCGCTCATTTGCCGCAAGTCAGCATTAGCAGAGCAGCCCATGCATTGGAGCATTCTCTGGAAGTGCAGCTTCCGTTCCTGCAAAGTGTATTGAATGAATTCACCCTCCTGCCATTAGCGATTGGTATGGCATCAGCCGAAGAAGTGGCTGAAGTGTTGGATTATCTCTGGGGGGGTGAAGAAACGTTGATTGTGATCAGTTCCGACTTGTCGCATTTTTTACCCTATGCAACTGCGCAGCATATCGATAATCAAACAGTGCAATTCATCCTGCAATTACAGCAGCCGATTGCATCCGATCATGCCTGTGGAAGCATAGCGATCAATGGTTTGATAATTGCAGCGCAGAAACACGGCTTAATACCGCATTTGCTGGATTTGAGGAATTCCGGAGATACCGCGGGAACCCGTGATCAAGTAGTCGGTTACGCAGCTATTGCGTTTGGCCAAAGAAAGTAATCATGGTGTGTGATAACGCTGCACAAGGAGGAATTTTACTGCAAATTGCACGTGCATCTATTGCACGTGCCTTGCATGTTCCTTGTGCGGCGGTAGCTGTGGAGGAACATATGTCTTGGCTGTGTAAGCCGGGGGCAACTTTTGTCACTTTAATTCAATACGGTGAATTGCGAGGTTGTGCCGGTTCTCTAAAGGCGTATGATCCAGTGCTTGAAGATGTTAGCAATAATGCGGTCATCGCTGCATTGCATGATCCTCGTTTCTTGCCGCTGGTAAAGAATGAGCTCGATACAATAAAGATTGAAGTTTCATTGTTATCGCAATTGCAGCTAATAAATTTTACCAGCGAAGCCGATGCCTTAGCCCAATTGCATCCGAATATTGATGGCATTGTGCTCGAATATGAGCTTCATCGCAGCACATTTCTGCCTCAGGTATGGGAAGACCTGCCTGAACCTCGACAATTTCTTGCCAAGCTAAAACTGAAAGCCCGTTTATCTGAAGATTTTTGGTCTGAGAAGATTCAGTTATCTCGATATACTGTCAGAAAATGGCGGGAAATAGATAATTTTAAGGAGTGTGCACATGGATGAGCCGATTAGTGCGATTCAGCAACATCCCGCCAAGTATTGGCATTTACTGGATGATGGACGGATTCAATGTGATTTATGTCCGCGTGATTGCAAGCTGCACGATGGGCAGCGTGGAACGTGCTTTGTTCGCGGGCGTGTCGGTGCTGCTATGGTGCTGACAACTTATGGACGTTCATCCGGTTTTTGTGTTGATCCGATCGAGAAAAAACCATTGAATCAATTTTATCCTGGTAGCAGTATTTTATCTTTTGGTACAGCAGGTTGTAATCTCGCATGCAAATTTTGCCAGAACTGGGATATTTCAAAATCGCGGAGCTTTGATAAATTGCAGGATCAGGCTAGCCCCGAAGCAATTGCAAGCTATGCCAGGCAGTATGGCTGCAAAAGTGTTGCATTCACCTACAACGATCCAGTGATTTTTGCTGAATATGCGATGGATGTTGCCGATGCTTGCCATGCTGAGGGTCTCAAAACAGTTGCCGTGACTGCAGGCTATATTCATGCTCAACCGCGCCGCGACTTTTTTGCCAAAATGGATGCGACCAATGTTGATCTCAAGGCTTTTACCGAAGAATTCTATGTCAAGCAAACAGGATCGCATCTACAGCCTGTATTAGATACCTTAAAATACCTGAGGCATGAAACCGATGTATGGCTTGAGTTGACAACGTTATTGATTCCCGGTTTAAATGATTCAGATCAGGAAATCAGCGCGATGAGCGAGTGGATCATTAAAGAATTGGGTACTGATGTGCCGCTGCACTTTAGCGTTTTTCATCCGGATTATAAACTGCGGGATCTACCGCGGACGCCGGCTGAAACCGTAATCAGAGCGCGCGATATTGCATTGAATGCCGGGCTAAACTACGTGTATACCGGAAATGTGCATTTTATCGAGGGCGATACCACTTTTTGTCCGTTCTGCAAGGGTGAATTAATCGTGCGCGATTGGTATGAAATTAAACAATATCATTTAACGTCTGACGGACATTGCGCCAATTGTAATGCCGCAATTGTAGGTCATTATGATCAATTTTCCGCTCAATTCGGCCGACAGCGTATTCCGGTCAGAATGGGAACGGCGGTATGACAAATACTAAGATTCGGCTGCTCCGGGAGAATTTCCAGACAAGCATTGTAGTACAGCAATCACTAGTTAGTTACTGAATATTAGCGTTAAAGATAATATCTCTATAATTAATTATAAATAAGTAATTTTATTTATCTGTTTTATTCAGGTTCATCGATCATGAATTGAAAACCTGCATCATTCAAGTCATCCAGCTCTAGCGCACTATCTACCTCGGTTTCAGCTTCTAACCAATCTTGTACCATATCGGTATCATTATTGCTAAATCCCCGTTTTTCGGCGCGGTAATAGGCTGAGGTTGCAATTGCTTCCTCGCGATCCATTAATTGATCTTTATGGGTTATCGGATTGGTCAGTATATTTCGTTCGTTTTTAGATAATTTTGTACGGGATTTCTTGCTTACCATTTCATTCAATTTGCTAGGCATTTGAGAATTCTCCTTTATTTTCTTGAGCAACGGGCATATCCGCTGATTACACTTCATGTTACTCATCCAATTTACCAAAGGATTGAGAAATTATCGTTGTTGCTGCAATGACGTTAAAATCGCTGTCAAGGTACTGAATAGCGAAACATAGATTATATTTCTCGCCTTTCTTCAGACTTGCGCTCCGATGCTTTTCCACAATTTTTAGATACATAACAAAAATAAAATCAGCGTGTGTTGTCCATTGATGTGTATTTTAATAAAGGCTTTTAGTAACCGATTTGATATGAATCAATACTTGTGGAGAAAGTAAGTAAAATGCTCCGCCTGTACTTGCAACGGGGTATTTTAGGCGGATTCCTTAATCCTGGATGAGGATTGTTTCTGGTAATCTTTTGAGAATTCTGTATACATTCCTAACGTAGCGCAGATTTTCTGAAATTCGCTACGGATACTAGCGGGAGATCTTTTTAAGTATGCAGCAAGAATTCGAGTATCTGTCGTTTCCAGAGTTAAACTTGCTTCCAGTAGTTCACGCAGGAATGGTGTTAATAGTCTTTTGCCATCCAATGTTTCAATGAGGCGTGCCGCATGCATTTTTGCACGCCTTAGCTGACCCGTTTCATAAAACTGCGAGTTATTTTTGCGTCGATTTAACTGATAATTAATATTGCGTTGGGTTTCAATTGAAAGTTGTTTCATCCGGAACGCTCCTTGTGTAAGGTGATAGCATCCAGGGTAGCAAAGTTATATGACAGGGATATAACAGAATGTAACCAGCTTTTTGGTATTACGAGATCCCCAGGTTGGTAAAACTATAATGCGTGAAGTTATCGCTCTTCATTTCTGCACATGATTAAGAAACTGCGGAATTTTTTTGGAATCATGCCAATCAACCGGATAACGCCTAATATTCCCGGTTGATTGAAATCACTCATTCATTATGGGCGATGCCGAACTTCTTTTTTCTGCTCGTATCTGACTAACTTGGCAAGATCAAGCAATGATTCGGATAACCATTGCAGGGCATCATCTAACGTTAAAATACCAATTAATTCGCCGGCATCATCAACTATCGGCAAGCGCCGAATGGTTTTGCGGCGCATTAATTCGATCGCCTCATGTATCTCGGTGCTCTCTTTTACGGTAAATATGTCGGGTACCATAATATCGCCGACCGTGATTACTGTTTCGTCCAATTCTGTTGCCATAACTTCGACAATCAAATCACGATCTGTGACCACTCCTACCGGCACGGCGCGGCCATTGGGTTTGTCGATTACTATGACAGCGCCCACATGAAACTGACGCATTAGTTTGGCGGCCTCTTGAACGGTTTCATCCCGTTGAATCACAATTACTTCACGATTACAAATTTCACCGATGGTCATTTTATGCTCTCCTTTCATGTTATCTGAATAAAACAGCTGCATGGATCGATTAATGCGACCAATGAACGTGTAAAAAGTTTTCTGTCTGGTAAAGATGGATATGTGGGTTTTCTATTTTTTCTAAATGAAATTTCATACGCGGAAATGTTCTTTGTGTGCTGATAGTCAGCTTTCTCTTTCTTTGAAACAACAGATTTAATTCGGACATGAAGCCGCCTCTTATTTTGATTGGATAAAAGCCTTATTAACATGATTAATACTGCAACTACATCTTGATCGCTTTGATGATTTTGTCAAGCATTTCAAAGGTGCTTGTTTATCAATTCCAGGCTATTGTCACATACTGATTCTGTAACTTATTGGAAGGATAGAGAATGATTATTGCAGGTAAATAGATTGACACTGATTCATGCTTTTATTACGCTAGAACCACTGCATGATTCTTTCATAACCACCCTGTAATGAAGCAGAGTGGAGTGTATTGTGTCATTTCCCTCGAATTTTTATAGAGTCAGTCAGTATTATTTGAATTTCCAACAAGTGATCGCTTGTGTCTTGCCAATTCAACCAACCCAGCCAAATCAGCCATGAATTAGCTGTAATTGCCGATGATTACATTGATGAAAATTTGCCGGAGTGAACCATAATCGTAATTATTAATCGAATCGCTCATTAACTTTGGCTTTACTTTTTACATAATAACGATTGATTTATGTATTTCGATAAAATCTATAAATTACAGACAGGCGTAAGTTTCAAAATTTCAACCTTTGCTTTACAAGAATTGATTGCTAACGCCATCACTAGACAAAAATTTCCTGAATTGAAAAGCATACGCAGTACCACAGATCTTCATGATTATTTATCGGTTATTGTTTGTGATGGGGTTGAGGGTTTAATTGATAGGCGGCAGCGTTGGTTAGATCATAAGATCAAATCTGCCTTAACTGCAGGACACCCAGTTTCATTTCATAATTTCTGCAATCTTTTTTGGCGTAATCTTGATGAAGATGATCCAGATGGCGATGAATGGCACCAATTAATGGCCAGTGATCAATTCTATTTACAATTGACCATTCTACTCAATAAATTGCGTATAGTGGAACGAAGTTTGTTGCAACATAAAGATATTACGCCAGATTTGTTCTTAGGCTCAACATAAGAGCAGATTGAGGGAGTTAATGGTTAGAGCATTTACAAACCTGCATTGCAAAGTGAATTAATTCCCAACTAATCCTATTTAAAGTATTTTTCTATCAATATTCTCAAGATGGATAGTTCTTGGGTTCATGATATTATGAATTTTATCGATTATTCTGTGTGTGGAAATCCACAACAAATAGTGCAAGCACCTGTGTTCACTTGATTTCTGTCATTATCGGATACAGCCATAGTGCGTAAGGCTAGTTTCCGATTACCGGAGCACAAGTGACTAACACAGTGCAAAACCTCCTTAAGTAATAAAAAATATTAAATACTCAAATAATTACGAATCTTTTGATGTAAGCCGAATTCTTACATTGCGATAAGTAAACTACCTAGCTTCGTTTAAGTCTAACTTCCATTTACTTCCACTGCGCCATAATTGAAAATCTCTCCTACACGAATACGTGTTTTCGACTAAAAATTTATTTATTTTAGGAGTGATTAAATGCAAACAGATCAAATGTTGGATGAAATCCGCGATATTAATTTAAGCTATCTATTACTTGCAAAGCAAATGCTGCATGATGATAGGGTATCCGCCATGTACCGATTGGGCATCAATCAGGATCTGGCTGATATCCTGGATAAGCTAACTTCTGCACAGTTAATTAAAATGGCTGCCTCAAATATGCTACTTTGTCGTTTCCGTTTTGATGATCGTTTGATTGCTGAAATGTTATCCACCGATAGCCGTGAGCAATCTGTCTCTAAGTCGCATGTGGCTATTTTGATGGCCGGAAAGCCTGCAGAAGCTGTAGCGTAAAAACAAGCATATAAAGAGGGCTGATCCCATGCGCAATCGAAGCATTATCACCGAAGCCAAGCAAATTCAACTGGCAACTGAATTGATTCAATTAGGGGCTCGATTACAGGTATTGGAAATGAACACGGATCTGAGTCGAGAACGATTAGTAAAGTTATATAAAGAAATTAGAGGGGTATCGCCTCCCAAGGGTATGCTGCCTTATTCAGAAGATTGGTTTATAAGCTGGCAGCCTAATATGCATTCTTCGCTGTTTATTAACATATACAATTATGTAATTGAAAATACAGGGATTAGTGGTATTTATGCATTAATTAAAAGTTATAGGCTCTATGATGAGCATGTTAAAGTCAATCAATTAGAAAAGGTCTTAAGCTTAACGCGTGCGTGGACCTTAGCGCGTTTTGTTGAAAGTGGAGTGTTGTGCATAGCGCCTTGTGTAAATTGCCACGGCAAGTATGTAGTGCATTCACTGGAAATTCATTCGAATCACGTGTGTGGTTTGTGTAATATACCTTCACGAGCAGGAAAAACTAAAAAAGCAGCAATGGCCGCGCTTCATTAAGATACAAAATGAGACCTTTGCACGGTGTCATGAGCGGTACCAGAATAAGGCAAAAATTTGCGAAAAAGCGGAGTTTACACGAGGTAAATGAGCATTTTTCGCAAATTTTTAACGCAATTATCGTGCCGCGTAGTAACCGTGCAAAGGTCTCAAAATATAAATCTGCTGAATTAGGTGAGCTTATTTCAGCAGATTCTTCATCCGACTTAATGCTTGTTTAAGATTTTCCATTGAAGTGGCAAAAGATAGCCGCATATACCCTTCGCATCCAAACGCAGAGCCTGGAACCACGGCAACACCGGCTTTCTCCAGAAGATATTCGCTAAACACAATATCATTGGGTGTGTTTATCAGATTTTTCTCATATAACGTATTGATCGATTGACGAACATCCGCAAATGCATAGAATGCACCTTGCGAAGGTAAGCACTGCACGCCGTTTACTTGATTTAATTGTTCGGTTACAAAAATATTACGTTCTTTGAACGCTGTGACCATTGGACGGATACACGATTGATCACCATTTAGTGCCGCTTCAGCAGCTGCTTGAGAAATGGAACTGGGGTTCGATGTACTTTGTGATTGAATATTTTCCATTGCTGAAATGATGTGCGCAGGTCCGCCACAATAACCGATACGCCATCCTGTCATTGAATAGGCCTTGGAAACACCATTGAGAACTATGGTTTGGGGAAATAAATCGGGACAGGCATTGGCAATATTTCCAAATCGTTGCCCAGTTAGCATTATATGCTCGTACATGTCGTCGGTGGCAATGATAATTCTGGGGTGTTTGCGTAAAACCTCACCCAATGCTTTGAGTTCATCCAAAGTATAGACTGCCCCGGAGGGATTGCTGGGGCTGTTGATAACAAACATTTTTGTTTTGGATGTAATGGCTGCTTCCAGTTGCTGTGCGGAAATCTTGAAATTCTGTTCGATTCCGGTACTGATAAACACAGGCTTACCTTCAGCGATTAACACAATGTCAGGATAGGAAACCCAGTAAGGTGCCGGAATAATCACTTCATCTCCCGGATTAATTACAGACAACACCAAGTTGAAGAAGCTTTGTTTACCTCCGCAGGAAACCAGAATTTGCTTGGCGTCAAAATAAAAATTATTTTCGCGTTTAAACTTGGCGACAATCGCGCTTTTTAGTCCGGGAGTGCCGCCAACAGCGGTGTATTTCGTCTGGCCTTTATTAATTGCAGCAATCGCGGCATCTTTGATATGCTGGGGCGTATCAAAATCAGGCTCGCCCGCACCCAATCCGATAATATCCTTACCTTCGGATTTAAGCTTGGCGGCACGGGCCGTAACAGCAAGAGTGGGAGATGGTTTGATAGCTTGAACGCGACTAGAGAGTTCCACAAAAAATCCTCGCACTAAAATGAATAGGCCTGCATGTTAGAATGGTACAAAAACATAGTATTCAGTCGGAATTATACCTGTGATCGTAACCTTCCCCAATAGTCCGTTCAAATTACATCAAGCATTTGCACCCGCAGGCGACCAACCTGCAGCTATCGCACAGCTAATTGAGGGAATACACGATGGTCTTGCATTTCAAACATTACTGGGTGTTACCGGTTCGGGGAAAACCTATACGATCGCCAATATGATCGCCCACTCAGGGCGTCCGGCAATTCTTATTGCGCCAAACAAAACACTGGCAGCACAACTTTATGCTGAGATGCGTGAATTCTTTCCGGAGAATGCCATTGAGTACTTTGTATCTTATTACGATTACTATCAACCGGAAGCTTATGTACCGGCACGGGATCTATTTATCGAAAAAGATTCCAGCATCAACGAGCATATCGAACAGATGCGCCTGTCTGCGACAAAATCCTTGCTGGAGCGCGATGATGCAATTATCGTGGCTACGGTGTCCTGTATCTACGGTATCGGTGATCCGGTAGATTATCATGGCATGATTCTGCATTTGCGCAGCGGTGAGAAGATTTCCCAGCGTGATGTTATAAAGCGTTTGACCGAAATGCAATACGAACGTAATGAATTGGAATTCAAGCGCGGGGTATTTCGTGTAAGGGGCGACGTGGTGGATATTTTTCCGGCGGAAAATTCGGAAGCTGCGGTTAGGGTATCATTATTCGATGATGAAGTGGATAACTTGTCTCTATTTGACCCGCTGACCGGCCGCATGCTGCAGAAGTTATCGCGATTTACCGTCTATCCTTCCAGTCACTACGTGACGCCGCGTAGCACCACGTTACGCGCAATGGAAACTATTAAAGATGAACTGCGCGAGCGGCTGGAATATTACTATCAGGAGCATCGTCTGGTTGAAGCCCAGCGTCTTGAACAGAGAACAAGATTTGATTTGGAAATGCTTAATGAATTGGGATTCTGCAAAGGGATTGAAAATTATTCACGTCATCTTTCCGGCAAGAACCCGGGTGAACCGCCACCAACACTGCTGGATTACTTGCCATCCAATGCATTAATGATCATTGACGAGAGCCATGTCACTGTGCCGCAGATCGGAGGAATGTATAAGGGTGATCGTTCACGCAAGGAGAATCTAGTGAATTATGGTTTTCGCCTGCCATCCGCATTGGATAATCGTCCATTGCGGTTTGAAGAATTTGAAAAAAGAATGCCGCAGACTGTTTTTGTATCGGCAACCCCCGCAAATTATGAGCATCAGCACAGTGGACAGATCGTCGAGCAGGTGGTACGGCCAACGGGCTTGGTCGATCCGATAATTGAGGTGCGTCCGGTAACGACTCAGGTTGATGATCTAATGTCCGAAGTTCACTTACGTACTGCCAGGAATGAGCGTGTGCTGGTTACTACACTCACTAAGCGCATGGCGGAAGATTTAACCGATTATTTTTCGGATCACCAGATCAAGGTACGGTACTTACATTCTGATATCGATACGGTAGAACGCGTTGAAATTATCCGCGATTTGCGTTTGGGGCAGTTTGATGTGCTGGTTGGGATTAATTTGTTACGTGAAGGTTTGGATATTCCTGAAGTTTCACTGGTCGCGATATTGGACGCTGATAAGGAAGGCTTCCTGCGCTCGGAAAGGTCACTGATTCAAACTATCGGCCGTGCTGCCCGTCATATCAACGGCACGGCCATTTTGTATGCTGAAACCATAACCAGATCCATGCGTGTTGCGATTGATGAGACAAATCGCCGACGTCAGAAGCAGATAGACCATAACGTGCAGCATCAAATTATTCCCCGATCGGTGCATAAAAGAATTAAAGATCTCATCGATGGCGTTTATAACTATGAATCATCGCAGCAAAACCTCAAAGCAGCACAAACACAGGCACGTTATGATGCCATGAGTGAATCGCAATTGGCCAAGGAGATTCAACGTGTTGAAAAAAAAATGCTCAGTGCTGCAAAGAACTTGGAATTTGAACAAGCAGCACGCTATCGAGATGAACTGAAAAGTCTGAAGAATAAATTGCTGATCGGTTTTCCTGATATGACATAACCCGGTTATTTTTTAATCTGCGTAGAAGTCACAAAAACAATCGTGCTGAATGTGCGATTCAAAGTCTTGCTGGTAAAGTTGCTCATGACCATACTTCCAAAGTAGCGGATATGGTCGCCTTTATTTACCTGAGTCGTGGGTGCGGCAATCCAGAACTTATGTCCGCTATTCTCCAATTCCATATAGGTGTAACCGCCGGCATCCATCGTGTCAACAACAATTCCCTCATTGTCAGGCATCTTTTCTTTGGATTCTTGTGTATTCTGCGGCTCATGGTGTAAAGCCATGACACTGGCAGAATTGAATAACGAGCATCCGAGAAGGATGATGAGGGATAAAAATGAAATTTTCATGATACTCCATAGCAACGGTGTTGATCGGTGCAGTATGATACACCTCGGCATTATTTAGTGCCAATAGTGGAAGATAGCGATGAGTATTTATCTTGGCGTACTTTTTCAAAAAAGCAAATAGCGGCCGCCGCCGCGACATTCAGGGATTCAGTTTTACCAGGCATGGTAATAGCGATATTCAGGTGTGCTGCTTGAATCATTTCTGCAGATAATCCAGCACCTTCATTGCCAAATAGAAAAGCCGTAGGTCCAGCCAATGAAATTTCAAAAAGATTCTTCGTGGCTTGTATCGAGGTGGCGATGACAGTTCCCGGAAACTGTTGTGCAATCTGTTTTAAGTTGCTATTTTCATAAATATGCAAAAAGAAATGTGCACCCATTGCAGCGCGTAATGTTTTGGGTGACCAGGCATCTGCGCAATGTTTTGACAGGTAGATATGGCTGGCATTGGCGGCGGCTGCCGAGCGCAATATCGAACCCAGATTTCCAGGATCCTGAATTGTTTCCAGTAGAACGCTAAGCACTTCTTTTCTGGTATGAGTTTTCCCTTGCAATGCAGGTTTTGAGATAAGCGCGAGAATTCCTGTAGGTGTCTTGACTGGAGATATTGCGCGAAATAACGAATCGCCGACAATAGTTATTTTCGGAGGTTTATATCCAAAAATTATGTCCATAAAATGTTTATTATCGGTATCTGCAAAATAAGATTCGCTGACGATCAGATTCTCGGGCTTGCCTAATATTGAACAATGAATTTGAATGAGATGAATGCCGTCAAGGAGTGTCAGGCCGGTTCTCTTGCGATATTGCGATGATTCTTCCAGCTTGATCAGTCGTTTAATAAGCGGGTGATCGCGTGAAGTGATAACTGGCATAAATAAATCCCGCAAGTATCGAAACTATTGCAGTAAAGTTCCGCAATTATTGATTTTTGTAGCGGTATTCTGCCGATAAAGCATGTGCTTGTAATCCCTCCCCCATCGCGAGCACTGAGGCAATTTCCCCTAACTTTGCAGCTCCCTGTTGCGAAACCTGGATCAAGCTGCTGCGTTTCTGAAAATCATATACCCCCAATGGGGAAGAGAAGCGTGCGGTTCTTGATGTCGGTAATACATGATTAGGACCGGCGCAATAATCTCCTAATGCTTCGCAAGTATGGCGGCCCATGAAAATAGCACCGGCATGACGGATTTTATCAACCCAGTTTTCTGGTTGCTCGATGGATAACTCAAGATGTTCAGGTGCGATGCGATTGGCAATTGCACAGGCTTCATCCAGATCGTGCACTTGAATCAAAGCGCCGCGATTTTCCAGTGAAGTGCGAATGACATCTCTGCGGGGCATTGCTGTCAACAAACGATTCAAGCTGTGCATTATCTGGTCGAGAAAATCAGCATCAGGTGATAACAATATCGATTGGGCTAGCTCATCGTGTTCGGCTTGGGAAAACAAATCCATAGCAATCCAGTCCGGATCGGTCCGGCCATCACAAATGACTAAAATTTCAGATGGTCCGGCGACCATGTCGATGCCGACGATACCGAACACCCTGCGTTTGGCGGCTGCAACATAAGCATTGCCCGGGCCGACAATTTTATCCACAGCGGGTACGGTTTCGGTACCATACGTCAATGCGCCGATAGCCTGAGCACCACCGATAGTGAATACACGATCCACTCGACTGATCGCCGCTGCCGCCAGAACCATATGATTCCTCTCGCCATTCGGTGTCGGCACGACCATGATCAATTCTTTTACCCCAGCAACTTTAGCCGGAATAGCGTTCATCAGAACCGAAGAAGGGTAGGAGGCTTTTCCTCCGGGAACATAGAGTCCGACACGATCCAATGGTGTTATTTTTTGACCTAATAATGTACCTTCCGAGTCGATATATTGCCATGAATGCATCAACTGTTTTTCATGGTAGCTGCGAACCCGCTCAGCTGCTTGTTCCAGAGCAGTTCGCTGGTTTGATGGCAAAACGGTCAGAGATTGCTGCAAATGATCCTGCGTAAGCTCAAAATCCTTACCGGAAACTGCTGATAGTCTGTCAAATCGATTGGTATATTCGATCAAGGCAGCATCTTTGCGCTGCTTAATATCTGCAAGAATCTTGGATACGGTTAATTCGACTGCGTCGTCTTGGGCATTCTCGAATGCCAGAAGTTTCTCCAGATGGGAATCAAAATCAGAGTCTTTTGAATTAAATCGTTTTATTTCTATCATGGTTAAGAGGAATAAATGCCGAAAAATTATGGTTTGACAGCTGCAGAAAACGCATCCAATACCGGTTGGATGGCATCTCTTTTTAACTTTAAGGCTGCCTGATTAATAATCAATCTTGACGAAATGGCCATGATTTCTTCCACCGCTTTCAGATGGTTAGCTTTTAAGGTGCTACCGCTTGAGACGAGATCGACGATGGCATCCGCCAAGCCCACCAAAGGGGCTAATTCCATCGAACCATACAATTTTATCAGATCGACATGCACGCCTTTGGCAGCAAAATGTTCGCGCGCAGTTTGTACATATTTGGTGGCAATGCGTAGCCGCGCGCCTTGTCGAACCGCAGAGTCGTAATCAAAATCTTCAGGTGCTGCCACCATCATGCGGCAGCGTGCAATATTCAGGTCCAGTGGTTGGTAAAGCCCTGCACCCCCATGCTCCAGCAGCACATCCTTGCCGGCGATGCCAAGATCAGCAGCGCCATACTGCACATAAGTTGGCACATCCGATGCGCGTACTATGATCAGACGTACATTCGCTCGATTAGTAGAGAGAATCAGTTTGCGCGATGTTTCCGGGTTGTCCAGTGCCTCAATTCCTGCGGCATTGAGTATAGGTGCGGTGTCATCAAAGATTCGCCCTTTTGACAGGGCGATGGTGATATCAGTCATAAAAAAGTGGAATTACCCAAGATTAGCTGCAGCAAAATCCCAATTGATCAATTTCTCCAGAATTGCGTTCGCATAATCGGCACGGCGATTCTGATAATCCAGATAGTAAGCATGCTCCCAAACATCAATAGTCAATAATGGCCGGACATTTTTTGTCAGCGGGGTTTCGGCGTTGCCGGTTTTGACTAAGGCGATTTTATCGCCATCCTGAACCAACCATGCCCAACCGCTTCCAAACTGAGTCAATGCAGCTTGTGCAAATTCTTTTTTGCAAGCTTCCAGACTGCCGAATGAAGCTTCAATTTTTTGTTTCAGGGTCGATGAGGGTTCCCCGCCGCCATTGGGCTTCAAACTATGCCAATAGAACATATGATTCCAGACTTGTGCGGCATTATTGAAAATCGCAGCTTTTTCCGTTTGCCCGGCGGTTGCCTTGATGATTTGCTCCAAGGATTGTCCTGCCAGATCGCTGTTTGCCAGCAGATTATTCAAGTTGTCGACATAGGTTTTGTGATGTTTGCCATAGTGAAAACTCAGTGTATTTGAAGATATCACAGGTTGTAGCGCAGTATCCGAATAAGGCAATGGGGCCAGGACATACTGCGTCCCGGATTGTGCCGCTTGGGAAAAATTGTCAAGATTGACATTCGTCATAGTGCTCTCCTTATTAAATGGGATATTAGAGTTTATAGTAATTATTATTACCGAATTCAATCATGATCCGAAATAATGATCAATTTGCATTATTCGTTTCAGTGGTGAAAGTGATTTTATTGTAACCTGCCAAGCGCGCGGCTTCCATTACAGTAATCACAGATTGATGCGTAGCCTTGGCATCCGCACTGATGATGATAAAGGGATCGGGGCGATCCTTGGCTGCGAAAAGTAAAGCATCACGCAAGCTTTCAATACTGGAAAACTTGATGGGAATAAGATTGATGGTGTAATCTCCCAGTGCATTGACGGTTATGTCTATACTATTTGGCTTGTCAATATTTTTGTCGACTTCTCCAGCACTGGCTTGTGGGAGGCTGATTTCAAGTTCAGCAAATTTCGAATAGGTTGTCGTCACCACCAGAAAGATCAAAATCACCAGCAGCACGTCGATCATGGGTACCAGGTTGATTTCCGGTTCGTCACTATGTTTTCTGCGTTGAAAATTCATTCAAGGTCAAGCCGTCATTAAGAAAAAAGTAATGTTGCAAGCTTAATACATTGAATAGTCACATCAATGTAAAAGTGCAGCTGAAAATATACCTAGTATAATACCAGTTATAATTTTTATTGAAGCGATCAAAATAGATTACACGCATTATTATGCGGACTATATAAAATAGCCGGCCGTGTTTCAAAATATCCGTGTGTAACGTGCTATTAGATAATTATTATTAAACCTTAAATTCGATTAAAGTTATATGATTAAACCATTAGTGAGCATTGTCATGGGCAGCAAAAGCGATTGGGACGTGATGCGGCATGCGGTAGTTATTCTGGATGAATTCCAGATCACACATGAAGCCAAAGTGGTTTCAGCGCACCGTACGCCGGATTTGATGTTTCAATTTGCTGCAGAAGCCAGGGCGCGCGGCATCCGGTGCATCATCGCCGGAGCAGGAGGCGCGGCGCATCTGCCCGGCATGATTGCGGCAAAAACCACCTTGCCGGTTCTGGGTGTTCCGGTCAATTCCAAGCATTTACAAGGACTGGATTCATTGCTTTCGATTGTACAGATGCCCAAAGGAGTTCCTGTCGCTACGTTTGCCATCGGTGAAGCGGGGGCGGTCAATGCCGGGCTATTTGCGGTTGAGCTACTGGCGGTGAATGACAATAAACTGAGTGATCAGTTAAACCAATACCGGCAGAAGCAGGCTGAATCTGTACTGACTTCCGAATTGCCGAGATAATGCGCATCCTGCCTGGAGCCATGCTCGGTGTCCTTGGGGGCGGACAGCTCGGACGCATGTTTGTCCAAGCGGCACAACAGATGGGGTATCGGGTAACCGTTCTGGATCCGGCAATGGACAGTCCTGCCGGACAAGTAGCGGATGATTTTGTTTGTGCGGATTATGCCGATCATGCAGCGCTGATGAAACTCGGTAACCAATGCGCGGCAATTACCACCGAATTCGAAAATATTCCTGCAGAATCGCTGCAAAAGCTTGCTGAATCTTGTATCGTCAGGCCGGATACCCGTAGTGTAGCTATCGCACAGAATCGCGTGCTGGAAAAGCAATTTCTGGCGGACAATGGTTTCTCCGTCGCACCGTTTGCCATCATCGCCCACCAACAAGATTTGGTTTCTCCGGATATTGCGAAGTTACTTCCCGGTATTCTGAAAATCAGTCAATTCGGTTACGATGGTAAAGGGCAGATGCCGGTTATCAGCTTTGATGAATTGATGATTGCTTATGATCAACTCGATCATGCGGTGTGCGTGCTAGAAAAATTCATGCCACTTAAAAGAGAATTATCGGTCGTGGTAGCGCGGGGCGGCGATGGGGAATTACAGATCTTTCCGGTATCCGAGAATCAGCATGTGAACGGTATCCTCGATATCAGCATTGTGCCGGCTAGGGTAGCGCCGCAACTTGCAAAGCAGGCACAAGACCTGACTTGCCGGTTGGTTGAGAAGATGGACTACCAAGGGGTGCTATGTGTCGAGTTTTTTGTGCTGCAGGATGATACGTTATTAATCAATGAGATCGCACCACGCCCGCATAACAGTGGGCATTATTCTATCAATGCTTGTATTACGTCGCAATTTGAGCAACAAGTGCGAGCTTTATGCGGGCTTCCGTTGGGAGCCACCACGCAACACAGTGCGGCGGTGATGGTTAATTTGCTGGGCGATTTATGGTGCAATGGAAAACCAGACTGGCAACGGGTTTTGCAACACTCATCGGTCAAATTACATTTATACGGCAAAACTGCAGCGCGACCGGGTCGTAAAATGGGACACTATACCGTGTTGAGTAATGACATTGACAACGCATTACGAGAAGCGGGTCACATCAAAAAACAACTTGAGCATCACTGAATTTACTATCCATGACACAACTATCCGCTTTATTTGAAACGACGATCAAAAGCTTGCCTTTTTTACATCGCGGCAAAGTCAGGGATATATATGCTGTCGGTGACGATAAACTGCTCATCGTGCAAACTGACCGCTTATCCGCTTTCGACGTGATTCTGCCAACCGCTGTGCCCGACAAAGGGAAGATTCTCACCGCGTTATCTCATTTCTGGTTTCAGAAACTTGCGCATATCTTACCCAATCACCTGACGGGCATCGCGCCGGAATCGATGGTGGCGGAAAGTGAACGTGAACAAGTACGCGACCGCGCATTTGTCATTCAACGCTTGAAACCATTGCCAATCGAAGCCATCGTGCGCGGCTATGTGGTTGGCTCCGGCTGGAAGGATTATCAGCAAACTGGCGCTATTTGCGGCATTCCGCTGCCATCCGGCCTGAAACTTGCCGATAAACTGCCCGGTGGCGCGATTTTCACCCCCTCCACCAAAGCGCCAGCCGGTGCGCATGATGAAAACATTGCTTTAACGGAAGTGGAACAGCAATTGGGCAAAGCACTCTCTGAAGAGGTCAGTGCAAAGGCCATCCAACTTTATACCGAAGCTGCTGATTATGCGCTGCAGCGCGGCATCATTATCGCCGATACCAAATTTGAATTCGGTCTGGACGATGCCGGTGAATTGTATTTGATCGATGAAGTATTGACACCCGATTCATCCCGCTTCTGGCCTGTTAACCAATACCAACCCGGCCAAAATCCGCCGAGCTTCGACAAACAGTTTGTGCGCGACTGGTTGGAAAAACAGGATTGGAATAAAAAAGCACCTGCGCCGGAATTGCCGGATGATATTTTACGACAGACGGTGGAGAAGTATCGGGAAGCGTTGCGGTTATTGATGATATGAATTTCTTTGGAGTGCCATTATCTCGAACGTGTATTTCAGATCAGATGCTGCATCGAGTCGATTAAGGTGGGATACTTACTGGTATTTTTTACAATCCATAGTTTACTTTAGCGCAATCTCAGAACTTAGTTGTTTACCCGAATTTTGAGAGAACTTTATTTGCCTTATGAATCCACTGTCAATACAATTTTTCCAATAGGATGGCTTTGTTCAAGAAAATTCTGTGCTGCGGCAGCATCTCTTAGTGTGAAAGTACGCGCAATTTCCACCTGTAATTTGTGGGCATCAAATAATCCCGCGCATTGCCGCAGTATTTCACCTTGATGACGCTTTGCGTCTTCCAGTTCGAGTAAAACCGGCGTCAGCATTAATTCAAGGCTGAAACGCGCATTGCGTTTGCGAGCCTCGCTCCAATCAGTATCCGGTGCGGATTGCAGAATGGTTACGATGTCCCCGTAGGGTTTGACGCAGTGGAAACAGTTTTGCAGTATTTCCGGACCCACAGTGTCAAACACAATATCGACGCCGTTATCGTTTGTCCAGTGCAATACCTCTGCGACGACATCCTGCGAGCGATAATTGATGACCAGATCTGCGCCCAGGCGCTTTACAAAATTTGCTTTTGCTTCATTGCTCACAGTAGTGATGACGCGAGCTCCGGCCAGCTTAGCCAGTTGAATAGCGGCATGGCCAACGCCGCCGGCACCGGCGTGGATCAATACAATGTGGTCTTGAGCGATGCGCGCTCGATCATGCAATGCTTCCCATGCGGTAATAAAAACCAGGGGGACAGCGGCCGCCTGCTCGAAGGATAACGAACGTGGTTTTAAAGCGAGTAAGCTGGCGTCGACCTTTACATATTCGGCATAAGTACCTTGGCGGTTGTTAAAAGCGGGTTGAGAAAAATAAACTTCGTCACCCAGTTTGAAATTATCAACTTGCGCGCCTACGGCTTCTACAATACCAGCCCCGTCGCATCCCGGAATTACCGGAAAAGTGACAGGAAATCGTTCCGGATTGCTGCGAATCTTGCAGTCAATCGGGTTGATCCCGATCGCTTTAATGCGCACTAAAACCTGATCTTCATTGCAATGATCAGACAGTGCGATATCTCCAAAATACAATATTTCCGCTGAACCACCTGCGTTAAAATAAACTGCTTTCATTTTTGCTCCGATAGCATGTTGACTGCGAGAAGGCCGTTAATTATTGGTAATCATGCTGTAGAGCTTATCTTTATGTAACAAGCGCTTCTTTTTCAATTCTTCTAAGTATTCGTCAGTGGTGTTTTCGATACCTTCTTCAATCCTGAGTATTTCACGGTTGAGGTCATGGTATTCCTCAAATAGACGAGCAAAGTGACTATCATGAGTTTTTAATTCATGAATGCGATCGTAATATTCAGGAAATTCGTGGTGTAAATCGTGTTTTTCTATCATGGCTAATTCCTAATTAGTTATATAAATTCAAGGTATAAGTTCTGGGCTATAAAAATTATTAATACTCAGTATGTTGCTATCATGTGTTTAAATTTTTTGTAAGTGACTCAAATTCTTATGCGTGATCCAAAGTTTACTGATATGTAATTAGACTTTGCAAGTTACCTGTAAATAAAGTTTTAAACAGCATTTATAGGAAATTTGTTTACATACAGCATAACTAAGCTACTGCTTTGCAAAGTCAAGTATATTTAAAGTTGTATCGATTCTTTTGAGTAAGCGAATTCAGCCTCGATGCGCTATAATTTCATGTTTATGCGACTGTAAGGTTCAAACAATGTTGCAGGGTGTTAATCTTGCTTGTGTTCGTGGTGATCGCGAGCTTTTCAAGGATATCAACTTTTCTCTCGAAGCAGGTAGCTTGCTGCAAGTGCGCGGCCCTAATGGCAGTGGCAAGACCAGCTTATTACGCATGTTATGCGGCTTATCAAATCCCGCTGCGGGTGAAATTCTCTGGAACGGTACTTCGATCCGATTGCTAGGTGGAGATTATTTTGCGGATGTCACTTATATTGGCCATTTAAGTGGTACCAAAGATGATTTGACGGTTATCGAGAATTTACGTATCTCAAGTGCACTGGCCGGTTTTGAAATTACCTCTAACCAGGCTAATGAAGCGCTGAAACATATGGGACTGAAGGGCAGAGAGGCATTGCCCGCCAAGGTTTTATCGCAGGGGCAGCGTCGTCGCGTTGCTTTAGCGAGGTTATTGGTCTGCAGTACTACTTTATGGATACTTGATGAGCCATTAGTTGCACTGGATGTCATGGCCGTTAAATTGATTCAAGGATTGCTGGAGCAACATTTGCAACAAGGTGGCGTGATTGTGATGACAACGCATCAGGAAATTGAGGTGACCGCAGCATCAATTATGCAATTGCATTTGGCTTAATATGTTTATGTGGATAATTAAACGCGATTTATTATTGGCAATGAGGCGCCAATCCGATGTATTGACTACATTATTTTTTTTCATCATCGTGGTGAGTTTGTTTCCCCTGAGCGTTGGGCCTGAAATGAATATGTTACGCACAATGGCACCCGGTGTAGTTTGGGTGGCAGCCTTATTGGCTTCGATGTTATCTCTGGGAAGAATGTTTGCAAATGATTATGTTGATGGGACATTGGAGCAGATGTTGGTATCGCCTCAATCACTATCACTGTTAGTGCTTGGTAAAGCGTTTGCGCATTGGCTGGTAACCGGAGTGCCGCTTGTTTTAATGGCACCGGTATTGGGGATTCAGTACGATTTGCCAGCTGATGCACTATTTGTTCTGACGGTTGCATTATTATTGGGGACGCCGGTTTTAAGCTTGATCGGAGCGATTGGCGCAGGATTGACTCTGGGATTGCGAGGAGGGGGAGTATTGGTTTCGTTATTAGTATTACCTCTTTATATTCCTATATTGATTTTTGGAGCCGGCGCGGTTGAAGCTAATATGGCAGGGATGGATTTTGACGCGCATTTATCATTGATTGGTGCATTTTTACTGGTTTCGATTGTGCTAGCACCTTGGGCTGCGGCTGCATCCTTGCGCGTTTCTTTAGAATAATTGAAGTGCCATTTTTGAATTTATTTCAATATCATCTCATCAATTAAGGGTAATTTATTATGCCTTTTATATAATTTCTGATTTTTTGGTATAAAATTACAGGCTAAGAAAATTGGGGATAGTCGAGAGGTAAAATTAACATGAAAAATTTTATTAATATTGAATATGGCAATTAATTGGTTTAAGTACTCTTCTCCTGCCAGTTTTTATTCATTGGCGGGAAAAATGATTCCGGTATTTGTTTTTGTTTCTGTGATATTGCTAGTGGCAGGACTCTATGTCGGTTTTTTTGTTGCGCCAACCGATTTTCAACAAGGTGAGGCTTATCGGATTATTTTCATACACGTACCCGCAGCGTGGATGTCAATGTTTCTATATGTGGTGATGGCATTTTGGGCAGGTATGGGATTGGCTTTTAATACACGATTGTCTTCTATGCTTGCAACTGCAATTGCACCAACCGGTGCCATGTTCACTTTTATCGCGTTATGGACTGGTGCGTTATGGGGGAAACCTATGTGGGGAACCTGGTGGGTATGGGATGCGCGATTAACTTCTGAATTAATCTTGTTTTTTCTCTATATTGGATTCATGTCGTTACAGGCAGCAATTGATGATCCACGACGTGCTGATAAAGCTGGCGCAATCATTGCCTTGGTTGGCGTCATCAATATACCGATTATTTATTTTTCAGTACAGTGGTGGAATACTCTGCACCAAGGCGCATCGGTAAGCATCAATCAAGCGCCTGCTATGGCGACGACGATGTTGACAGGTATGCTGATTATGGTACTCGCTAGTTGGATGTATTCCATCGCAGTAATATTAAAGCGAACACGCGTTATTATTCTTGAGCGAGAAAGTCATACGACCTGGGTGGCTGATTTACAAAAGAAAGGAGCTTTATTGTGATTTGGTCAAGCTGGTCAGAGTTTTTTTCAATGGGAGGATATGGACTCTATGTTTGGGGATCATACATTGTAACGTTTATGTGTATAGTTGGTGAAATTCTGTTAATTTCAAATCGTCGACGAACTTTAGAAAAACAATATAGTCACATCGAAGACTTAGATAATAATGAGACAAAAAATGAAACCACGTCATAAGAAGCTTGTAATGATAGTCTCTGGAGTTACTGCATTAGGAGTTGCTGCTATTTTGGTATTAAACGCTTTTCAAAGTAATCTGGTGTTTTTCTTTAGCCCATCTCAAGTAATCGCGAATGAAGCGCCAATTGGTAAAAGTTTTCGCATTGGTGGATTGGTTGCAGAAGGCAGTGTTAAGCGTGATGATGGATCGACTACGGTACATTTTTCGGTGACAGATACGGCGGAAACAATCCCTGTTGTATACACAGGTATTCTGCCTGATTTGTTTCGAGAAGGTAAGGGGGTAGTTGCACAAGGAAAAATATCTGCTGAAGGTATTTTTTTGGCTGATGAAGTTCTTGCTAAGCACGATGAAAATTATATGCCGCCCGAAGCCGCCGAAGCTCTAGAGAAAGCTGCCAAAGCACAGAAAGCATCTCTGGTACAGTAGGTTTTCCCTGAAAAGTTAATAAGTTAATATTTTCTTTTCAGGGGAGTTCAATTTTTAATCCTGAATAATTTTTTAATTCTTAAATAAAATCATGATTCCAGAAATTGGTAATTTTTCTTTAATACTTGCTCTTCTACTGGCTACTTTGCAAGGAACATTGCCTATTATTGGCGCAGCACGTGGTATTCCGTCCTGGATAGCATTGGCGAGACCTGTAGTTCAGGGGCAATTTATATTTGTACTGATTGCATTCTTTTGTTTGGCATATTCTTTTGTCAGTAGCGACTTCTCTGTTTTAAATGTAGCCAACAATTCGAATACAGAATTACCATTTCATTTTCGATTGGCTGCGACGTGGGGATCTCATGAAGGTTCTTTATTGTTATGGGTTTTGATGCTTGCCAGTTGGTCTGTTGCAGTCAGTGTCTTTAGTAAGCAGTTGCCAGATGATGTTGTTGCAAGAGTAATTGGAGTTTTAGGCCTGGTTAGTATTGGTTTTTTGGTATTTATGTTATTTACCTCAAATCCATTTGATCGTTTATTACCTGCTGCAGTGGAAGGAAGTGACTTGAATCCTTTGTTGCAAGATTTTGGCATGGTAGTGCATCCGCCTATGCTTTATATGGGGTATGTAGGGTTTTCGGTTGCTTTTGCTTTCGCTATTGCTGCGCTATTGAGTGGGAAGTTGGATGCGACGTGGGCGCGCTGGTCACGTCCGTGGACGATTATTGCCTGGGTATTTTTGACAATTGGAATTATGCTCGGTAGCTGGTGGGCCTATTATGAATTAGGTTGGGGCGGCTGGTGGTTTTGGGATCCGGTAGAGAACGCATCTTTTATGCCGTGGCTTGTTGGTACAGCTTTAGTTCATTCGCTGGCGGTTACTGAAAAACGTGGTAGTTTCAAAAGTTGGACAGTTTTATTGGCAATTAGCACATTCGCGCTGAGTTTGTTGGGAACATTTTTAGTGCGCTCAGGTGTTTTAACTTCTGTTCATGCATTTGCAACCGATCCTGCCCGGGGTGTATTTATCCTTGCTTTTCTTGTGATTGTGATTAGCTGTGCATTATTATTGTTCGCATGGCGTGCGCCAAAAGTTGGCTTAGGAGGCAGATTTGACTTGCTCTCGCGCGAATCAATGTTGCTGGCTAATAATATATTGTTGCTAGTCGCAGCGGCAAGTGTATTGTTGGGAACACTTTACCCATTGATTATTGATGCTCTTGGTTTGGGTAAATTATCGGTAGGGCCTCCATTCTTTGAAGCAGTTTTTGTACCAATCATGACACCGGCGATTTTCTTGATCGGTATTGGGCCTATTTCACGTTGGAAACAGATGAGTTTGCCAGCACTGGCTGTTCGTTTACGCTGGGCGTTTGGAATAAGTGTAGTTTCTGCTCTCATGACACCTTTTTTTATGGGCGAATGGAAACCGATGGTTAGCTTTGGTTTACTGCTTGCATTCTGGATTATTGTGTGTGCATTTGTTAATTTAAAGCATCGTCTGAATAACTCTGGAAAAGGGAGTCTGTTTACTAAACTGGCTAAACAGTCAAGAAGCTATTACGGAATGCATTGTGCACATATCGGAGTGGCGGTATTTATTATCGGTGTAACGCTAGTAAACAGCTATGAAACTGAAAAAGATGTACGCATGGAAATTGGCAGCAAGGTAACGGTTGGTGGCTATGTTTTTCAGTTTAATGGTACCAGTGATGTCGTTGGCCCAAACTATAAAGCTGTGAAAGGTGATATTTCTGTTTTCAAAGATGATCAATTTATTCGCACTTTATATCCGGAAAAGCGTACTTATAATGCTTCGGGTATGGCAATGACTGAAGCGGCGATCGATACGGGGTTTTTTCGTGATTTATATGTTGCTTTAGGAGAGCCGTTATCGAATGGCGTCTGGGTGGTTCGTGCTTATCATAAACCGTTTGTGGATTGGATATGGTTTGGGTGTATATTGATGGCAATGGGGGGGATTACCTCAATTACCGATCGGCGTTATCGTCTTAAGATTACTAAAAAGAAATCTGCTGCTACGAGCGATATTGAATCGGAAAAGCAAACCGAAGGCACGCCAGCAGCAGTTGCATCTGCAACAACCAAGGTTGAATTGGCTACGGAGGCCACAAAGTTATGATGCGGTATTTGATGCCTCTAGCCATTTTTATGGTATTGGCCGTTTTTTTACTGGTTGGGTTGACATTAAACCCTCGGCAAGTGCCTTCACCGCTGATTGATAAACCGGCCCCAAAATTTCAACTTAATCAACTGCATGAACCAGAAAAGATAATGTCTTCAGAGGATAATCTTGGAAAAGTCTGGATGCTCAACGTATGGGCGTCTTGGTGTGTTGCATGTCGTGATGAGCATCCTTTGTTGGTGCAATTGGCAAATTCGGGGATCATTCCAATTTATGGTCTCAATTACAAAGATGAACGCAATACAGCGTTGCAATGGTTAAAACGCTATGGCGATCCTTATGCCATAAGCATTGTAGATATCGATGGAAAGGTTGGAATTGATTACGGTGTTTATGGTGTTCCGGAAACTTATGTAATCGATAAAAAAGGAATTATCAGGCACAAGCAAATTGGACCTGTTACAGTAGATTCACTTGAAAAGACAATTCTTCCTTTAATTAAAGAATTACAGAATCAAGCATAAAAATTTTTAAGTTAAATGTAAGGATCGATTTTCATGACATGTCAGTTCGGTAATGTAGTAAAGATTATCATTTTTACTTTGGTACTATTCTTAGTTTCTCCACTTAGCGTATGGGCAAAAGAAGCTATACCTGTCGCTGAAGATCCAGAGATTGAAAAAAGAATGTTGGCATTGACCGTAGATTTACGTTGCTTGGTTTGTCAAAATGAATCCATTGCAGATTCCAGGGCGGAATTTTCCAATGATATTCGCCGTGAAATTCGCGAACAGATAAAAGCCAACAAAACAGATAAAGAGATTGTGCAGTTTCTGGTTGATCGATATGGAGATTTTGTTCTTTATAATCCCCCTATGAAACCCACGACCATTCTTTTATGGTTTGGTCCAGTCATTTTGTTCATGATTGGATTAGGTTCACTAGTTGTTTATTTAAGGCGTCGACGGTTACAAATAGAGGATGTAGCGCTTTCACCAGAGCAGCTTAATGAAGCGGAAGCATTATTGAATGAGAATAAAAAAGGTAAGGGCGTATGACGGCTTTTTGGGTTATTTCCGGAATTTTTATTGTTACAGCACTATTGTTTATCATTCCAACCTTATTACGGAATAAGGACACTCAGCTTAAAAACCTGGAACATGATGCGATTAATATTACAGTCTATCGTGATCAGCTTGCTGAGCTTGATAAAGACTTGGAAAATGACATCCTAAGTCAAGAACAGTATAGTAAGAGCAAGCAGGAACTCCAGCAACGTATGTTGCAAGACGTTACTAAATATGAAGAAGTCGTTCTTCAAAAAAATAAGAAAATTCATAACATTGTGCTCTCAGTAATGATTGTGCTGATGTTCCCGCTCGGTGCAGTTTTTCTGTACTTGAATATTGGTGATACGCGCGGATTATTACCACAAGAGCAACTTGCCAGTGCAACACAAATGAACCGAGGTAACAGTGGCGATGATCTCTCAGGCCATGATTTCTCAGCTGCATTGGAAGCCTTGATTGCTAGGTTGAGTAATAATCCAGAAGATATTGAAGGTTGGATAATGTTAGGTCGCACTTACACAGCAATGGAGCGCTACACGGAAGCAAGCAATACATATGCAAAACTGGTGGAATTGATACCTAATAACCCTCAAATTTTAAGCGATTATGCCCGTGTATTGGGACTGAGAAATCAAGGAACCCTGGCTGGAAAGCCAACCGAGCTGCTTTATGAAGCACTTAGGATTGATCCGGAATATCCACCGGCACTAGCACTTGCAGGCCATGCAGAATTTGAGCAGGAAAAATATAATGAAGCTTCGGCGCATTGGGAGAAATTACTGGTGACCATACCTTCTGATTCCCCTTTGGCGAAGTCTGTCAAGGATAGTATTGCTGAAGCCAAGTTATTGGCATCAAGCGGTAAAGGGAATGCTTCGGACCAGCATATTGCGGCGAATGATGCAGTAGTGGAAAAAAAAGATATCCAGCCCGTTAATAATACTTCAGCAACTGAGCCCATCAAGACAATCGCACTTTCAGTATCTGGACAGGTAAATATTCAGCCTGAATTGGTTTCGAAACTAACACCTAGCGATACTTTGTTTATTTATGCACGGGCAAGTACCGGACCTAAGATGCCCTTAGCAATTTTGCGCTTGAAAGCCAGTGATCTTCCAGCAACTTTTACACTGACAGACGATATGGCGATGATGCCTACAATGAAAATGTCCAGCTTCCCAGAAATTGTTATTGAAGCAAGAATTTCTAAATCTGGTCAGGCTGTTCCTTCGAGTGGCGATTTGCAAGGATTTAGCAAACCAGTTAAGCTTGGCAGCGATAACATTGCAATAATGATCGATAAGCAAATACCATAAAAAATGCTGGAAATTAATCATGCAGTAGAAAATTTCAAGTTACCTTCAACTGGTAACAAGGAATTCTCATTGTCTGATTGCATTGGGAGAAATGTGATTATCTATTTCTACCCTAAAGATGATACACCGGGATGCACAACAGAGGGCCAAGATTTTCGTGATAATTGGCATTTGTTTACCGAGAGGAATTGTATTATTGTTGGCGTGTCTCGTGATAGCATCAAATCACATGACAGCTTTAAAGCTAAAATGCAGTTTCCGTTTGAATTGCTGAGTGATGAAAATGATGAAGTATGTAATTTGTTCAGTGTAATGAAAATGAAGAATATGTATGGCAAACAAGTTCGCGGTATTGAACGGAGTACTTTTGTAGTTGATACACACGGCATCCTAATAAAAGAATGGCGTGGAGTTAAAGTGCCTGGACACGTACATGAGGTTCTGGATTTTATTAATACATTCAACAGTAATTCACATCAATATTAATTTATATGCCTCTGTACGGTTTTCAATATCGAGAAAAAACGCGGAAAAATCTGGGAAATTTATAGGGTAAGGTACAATTTGAAGCCCTGTCCATTCAATAAAAACATCAAACTTAAGAAAGTTCATAGGCATATTAATTTATTAGAATCTATAACTTAGCTTTGTATGCTTGTTATGTTGATTGCGTAGAAAGCGAGTACGGAAGTTCGTAGTCCTATTATAGATCAATGCCCTTTTGCGCCTGAACACCGTTACGAAAAGCATGCTTAACGTCGGTCATTTCAGTGACTGTATCGGCTATTTCGCATAGCGCGTCGGGTGCACCGCGTCCGGTAATGACAACATGCTGCATAGTTGGCCGATTTTTTAAATCGTTTAGCACAGCAGTTAAATTCAACCAGCCAAATTTGAGTGGATAAGTCAATTCATCCAGTACAATCAAATTTATCGACGGATCACACAGCATTTCCTGCACGATAATCCAGCCACGTTGCGCTGTCTCGGTATCTCTCTGAAGGTTTTGCGTATCCCAGGTGAAACCTTCTCCCAATACATGCCAGACGACATTGTTCTGTTTCCGGAAGAATGCTTCCTCGCCTGTGTCTGAGCGACCTTTAATAAATTGCGCCACCCCTACACGCATATCATGTCCAAGTGCTCGTGCAAGCATGCCAAAGGCTGAGCTGGATTTACCTTTACCGTTACCGGTAAGAATCAAAAGTAAACCTTGCTCACGGTTTGCCCGGGTTATCGCTTCATCAATGATTTCCTTTTTACGCTGCATACGGGTACGGTAGCGTTCCGTGCGGTCAGACTCAATCATAGTGTTATCCTGCGGCGTTGTTTGAATTAAATTGTTGAGAAATTAATATTAGAAACGTGTGAATTACAACAGTCAGGCCCAGATAAAATACAAATGTCTCGGCATAGAGGGGAAAGTATTTGATGAGTTGTTCGCCAAATTCATTAAAGCTTGTTTCAGCAATGCGACCGGAAAAAAAATAGAAGCCACCGCTAGAAAATAACTGGCATAAGGTTAAACCGGTTATGGCGCTGACAGAAAGTGGCAATAAAGTATTCCATGCAAATTGATAGCGCTCTCTGTACCATCGACCAGTAAGCCATAAAGAAATGTAAGCTGGTAATAGAAATACATAAGCCGGAGTCAAACAATAATCGCTTACACCTCCCCAGTAAGTTGCGGCAAAATCCAACCACCAACTTAATGTAAAGAAGCCTAAAAGTGGCCAAGTGGAACGTAGATACACACCGGCAAAAAAGAAAATGGCCCAGGATGCGTCTGCCATGCTATGTATCGAGGCAAAATGATGACTGCGAGTAAATATCATCAATAACACTAGCAATAATCCTATAGATATTTGATTGCGAATGGATAAGGTCAACATATTGGGTTCCTTTGTTAGGGTTGGTAACGTACCATGGCAAAGAAGCTTCGCCCTGGTTGATTATAGAATGCAGCTGTTTCATAGCGCTCATTAAGTAAATTTTCAATGCGTCCCTGCAGACGCCAGTGTCTATTAAAGTTATATTCAGCGCGCAGATCAAATTTTACATAGCTGTCCAATTTAAGGGTATTGGCGAGATTATCGTAGCGCTGACCTTCAACCAGCAGCATTGCGCCTAATGTATATTGACCGAACTGACGATCGGCATCCAACCGGAATGATTGTTCAGCACGTCGTGGCAATATATTACCGCGATTTAATCCGGACGAATGATCTTCTGGGTTCAGGAGCGTCAGGTTACTATTGAGTTGCCAACCTTTAATCTGTGTGCTTAATGTGCCTTCAAATCCACGGATGCGTGCCTTTTCAATATTGGAGAGTGCAATATTAGTGCGTGCAAAAGTAGTGGCATCAAAAGCAATCAAGTCATCAATACGGGTTTCATAAAAATTCAATGACCAATTACCCCAATCAGCCTTACCGCGTGTGCCGAATTCATAGCTAAGTGAATCTTCTGGACGTAAATTGGGGTTACTAAAATTAGGAAAATACAGATCGTTGAATGTTGGAGCTTTAAAGGCAGTACCAAAGTTGGCAAGTAGGCGGATATTTTCAGTAATCGGATAACCCCAGCCGGCACCGCCTGTCACTCGGCTGCCAAATTGCTGGTTATCGTCATGACGCAGAGATAGTTGAATGTCATGCTTGGCAAATGTTGCCTGATGTTGCGCAAAAACCCCCCAATTGCTCCGTGAATGAACAGTAAAAGCCTCGGTGCTTCTAACATGGTCTTTCTGATAATCCATACCAATGGTCAATAGGTTATTGGAGTTTACGGTAAAATCATTCAATACGGAAATCGTATCACGTATGGTATTAAACCGGCTTTGGAAAGCAGTGCCAAGAAAGTTATCCGAATCTTCCCGGCTGCGTCCGCCTATCAGGCTAATGCGCCAGAAATCCAGCGGGGAATATCGTGCTGTGCCGCCGAGGACTTGTTGCATTAAAACAGCTTTATTGGCAAAGTTGCCATCAAACTGGGTTTTTCCGGCAGATTGCATAAAACTACCATCAATTTCCAATCCATTCTGAAAGCGATACCCGGCGCGCGTGGATCCGGCGACATTACGGTAACCATCACGATCGGGTTCAAGCTCATTAATAAAGCAGCCCGCGCTGCTAGAACCGGTACAGGCATTAAATCCTTGGGTACCGATGCCGCTGGCTGTCATATTAAACCAACCTTGTTTGCCACTATACGATAAACCCGTGGAACCTTCCAAGGTACCGTAGCTACCGCCCCCAAAGCCAAAGGTTGGCTTAAGTCCAGCCCCGTCACCTTTGCGCGTAAAAATATGAATGACCCCGCCAATGGCTTCAGAGCCATATAAGCTGGAGCGCGGGCCGCGCACGATCTCAATACGGTCAATCTGATCAATAGGAATGTTTTCGAATGCAGTCGTGCCGGATGTGGCCGAGCCGACTTTGATGTTATCGACCATCACCAGGACATGATCTGATTCGGTACCGCGCATGTGTACAAAGGTAGCTTTACCAGCGCCTCCCTGATTGACAATATTGATCCCTGGTACGCCACGAAACAAATCCTGAATCGAACGTGCCTGTTGACGTTCAATATCTTTGCGGGTGATCACAGTCACCGAAGCTAGTGAAGCATCAGCGGTCTGTGCCGTGCGGGTTGCAGTGACAATGACAGGTTTTTCCTGATGATCCGCATTCGCTGCGAATAACGATGTAGTGATCCCCAGAGATAGCAGGGCCAATGCCGGATAGTGGCTTCTTCGCATGATCTGATTCCTTCGCGCACACCCGCGCGTTTTCAAATTTAGAAGTTACGGAATACAGAGAGATAATCAGGAATAGGGCAAACAGACTAGCCCGCAAAAAGCTATTCGAAATGCCACTAATTGCCCTCCGCAATGCCGCAGTATGTTTACTTCAGGCCGGTCTCCGGACTCATGAGCGGAATAAATTCCTGATCTGCGCCTTCCCGTGAAATCGTTCACAGTGGCATGATGCAGATAATTTACTCATTTACCGTTGCGGGGGCAGTGCTGGCATTGTTTAATTATTAATTAATTTGAAACGCACCAGCTTCCCGTTTAACTTTCAAGGAAGACGCTTGAAGGCACCTGAAATGTGAGGGCGAAACTTACCTGACCTGTGGTAAGTATGTCAAGGAAATTAATAAATCGATTCAATGAGCGTAATATTAAGGTCGCGCTTGGCGGAGCACGAGGTGTTCGCATGTCGTGCAAAGCGCGCCGGGATAGTGTCAAAGGATGTCGCACATCATTAGCAATTCGTAATTTGTATGCAGTCAATATGGTTGATGATGACATAGTTATTTCTTACTTAATGCGTTCAAATTGTTTCAGTTCGAATGTCAGGTTTGACTGCCTCGGTACCTGCTGCAACTCAACGGAATAGGTGAATATTTGCCCGTTGCTATCCGCAACATTGATAAAAGAAAGGTTGAGTTTGCCAGTAGATTGATTAAAGGTGGCGCTTTCATCGCGAAAGCGGTTGGCTAATCTCTCAGCATCCATCAGTTCAAAACGCATTGGATCGCTCCCTGGAAGATGCTGCAAGCGAGCGTGATAAATCATGCTCTCCTCATTCGTTGATGTGACGCTGACTGCCGGTATTTCAAGTAAATTACCTTCAAAACTGGCATTGGGAACCAGTTTGTAGACCGCGCCCGTGGTTCCAAAGGGCGTGCCTGTAGTGTTGCCAAGTACATAAAGCTCGCCATCGCCATCTCGTCCGAAACCAAGTATCCAGAAACCAGGTTGATCACGATCGGCCAAGTCTAATTCAAGAATTTCACTGCCATCGGAATAAAAAATCCGGCCATCGGCATTCCCGGTTCTGGCGGTATCGCCAAATACGTATTTTCCTTGTAGCGCCGGGATAGCATTGCCGCGATAGACGAATCCACCAATGATGGCGATGCCTTCGTCATGATCATATTGAATCACTGGGTCGATGAAGTTCCCTGCAACAGTGCCATCAGTTACAAATCCCGGGTCGTTACCATTGGGCTCAAAACGAAAACTGCCTTCTTTCAATCCCCAGCCATAATTTCCTCCGGGTTGAATCAGGTTGACTTCTTCAATGTCATTTTGTCCGACATCGGCTAGTACGAGCGCACCTGTTTGAGAGTCAAAAGAAAATCGAAACGGGTTACGAAAGCCGTAGGCATAAGTTTCCGACAGGATGGTATTCGAACCCACAAAGGGGTTGTCGACCGGTATGCCATATTTTCCATTGCTTGAATTATTACCTAGTGGGTTGATTCTGAGCAGGCTGCCCAAGGGGTTGCCAGGATTTTGCCCGTTACCGTCAATACCGTGACCGATCATAGAATTCTGCCCATCACGATCGTCGGCTCCGCCGCCATCGCCAAGTGCAATATATAACATACCATCCGGACCAAAATTCATCGCTCCGCCATTATGATTAAATTGGGGTTGATCAATCGTCAGCAAATCTCGAACCCGTTCTATCGTTGCTGGAGGATCATTTAAGCTGGGAGAGACGAATCGCCATTCGGTAATGACAGAACGATGATCGGCAGTAGCTCCGGGAGGGATAGTGGAAAAATCGCTAGTGGTGATAGCAATTTCTGAATCATAAGTATAAAACAATCCATTGTCGATGTACTGGGGATGGAATGCAAAACCAAGAAAACCACGTTCATCGTAGGATTCGTCACCAAATGCTCCCAGCGGTACTTGATTCGAAGAAAAGAAATCGATGAGAATTTCTTTATTGTTTGTAGCCAAATCGATACGCCATAATTTACGATCTTGATCGCTGACGTATAAATGTTCTGTCGCGCCTGGAATGGGAACTGCCCAGTTAGGTGCAGTCAAGCCGGTTGCAATTTGTTTCAATCGCAAGCGAATGGAGCCTTTCTGAATCTGATCTGGAATAGGATCATCTACACGTTCTCCTGCAGATACAGAAGTTTCAGCAGTATTTTGGGCTGTATTGATTGCTGATCCATCAAGTGCAATACCCAGCAACAATAAAGTTAATAATGAATAAAGGAATTTCATTTTGAAACCTCCCATGGGTGGAATTCAGTCTTATATGTTTTTAAATAATCATTTTTTGGATGCCTTTAAGTTAATGTGAAAATAATAGCAGTTTCATTATAAAAGAAAATGATTGTTACTGAGAAGCTATCGCGATCAGGTAAAGGTTTGTTAAAAACTATCACTGATTGGGATTAGGAAAACTGCGGTTATCAAGCGGAATCACGGTAAAGTGATCGTTTTTGACCTGATAGGCAATCTTTGCTACATTGTTTTCAGGTGATGAAATCGTCATCTTGCTGGTATCGGTATTCGATGGATTCACACCTTTTATGGATTCCACAGATGGGACAAGAAATTAACCAAACGCAATTTAATGAACAAGCCTTTAAAGAATATAACCGTCGTTTGCTTAATGAAGCAGAATTGTTGCAGACCCAGTTAATAAAAAGATGTTTCTCGGATATTGGTGAAATTTGCGGATATGAACTGGAGTTTTGGCTGATTGATCACAATTATTTTCCGTCCCCAATTAATCAAGCTTTTTTGACGCGCCTTAATAATCCCTTAGTGGTGCCGGAGCTTTCATGTTTCAATGCGGAACTCAATGGGGTTCCTTTGCCGTTAAGAGGAGATGTGTTGACGGCAATCTCCAAGGAATTAAACCAGAATTGGTTGCAATGCCAGGAAGCTGCGCACGGAATGGATAGTGTGTTAATGATGATTGGGATCTTGCCTACTGTACGGCAAAAAGATCTTTGCCTCCGCAATATGTCCGATCTTAAACGGTATCGCGCGTTGAATGAGCAGGTGGTAATGCAGCGGGTTGGCCGGCCACTTCACATTCGTATTAAAGGACGTGAAAATCTGGATATCTATCATCCGGATGTGATGATGGAAGCCGCTGCAACATCGTTTCAAATTCACCTGCAAAGCGCTCAACGCGACGCGGTTCGTTATTTCAATGCCTCGATCATAGCTGCAGGACCCATACTGGCGGCGGCAGGAAATTCTCCTTTCTTGTTTGATACCGATCTGTGGGATGAAACACGCGTACCATTGTTTGAGCAGTCGGTCGAAATCGTGGATGAAGCAAACTTGGAAAATCATCGTGTCAGCTTTGGGCAAGGCTACGCACGAGAATCTTTGTTTGAGTGCTTTGCGCACAACATTGCCACACACCCAGTCTTGCTTCCTATGCTAATGGATACCCCGACGCAGCAGTTTGAGCACCTTAGATTGCACAATGGAACCATCTGGCGCTGGATTAGACCTTTGATTGGTTTTGATCATGATGGCACTCCGCATTTACGGATTGAACAACGCGTATTACCTTCCGGTCCGACTATTGTCGATATGATGGCAAATGCAGCCTTATACTTTGGCTTGGTTCGTTTTCTTGCTGATCTGGGTGATGCACCTGAATCCCGACTCAGTTTTGAACAGGCGCGCAATAATTTTTATGCTGCGGCACGCGAAGGATTACGTGCACGGATGGTGTGGTGGAATGACAATGTAACTGATGCAAAGACATTGTTTATAGAAGAAATTTTACCTATGGCGCGACAGGGTCTAAAAGATCTGAAAATTGACAAGGCAGATATTGATCATTATTTGGGTGTTATCGAAATGCGCGTTCAATCCGGCCAGACCGGTGCTGTTTGGCAGCGGGCTTATCGTGAGAAGCATCAGGCGGATAATCTGCAACTTGTAGCCGCTTATCTTGAAAAACAGCGCAGTGGCGCGCCCGTGTATGAGTGGGAAATATAGGCATGCTGACCGAATTGGAAAATTTACCGGAGGGCTTGCTTCAAGTTGAAGCTAAAGAGCTGCATACAGTTCTAGCTGGCCCAACCTTGATTCACCTTCCTGGACGCCGGGATGCACCATTATTTGTATCCGTTTTGCTTCACGGCAATGAAGATACCGGTTTAAAAGCGGTACAGGAAGTATTGAAGAAATATCAAAATGCCGCATTGCCACGCGCACTTTCACTTTTTGTTGGCAATGTTGACGCTGCGCGTCAAGGCGTACGGCGCCTGGAAAGACAATTGGACTATAACCGGATCTGGTCAGCAGGAAGCAATGATACGGCTCCGGAACACCACATGACGCGCAAGGTAACTCAAATAATGGCGCAGCGCGGCGTGTTTGCGAGTATAGATATCCATAATAACAGTGGATTAAATCCCCACTATGCGTGTATTAATCGCTTGAATAATGCTTTTCTGCACTTGGCCACCATGTTTTCACGTATTGTCGTATATTTCACTTCTCCTAAAGGAGTGCAATCCGAAGCCTTTGCCGGTCTTTGTCCTGCAGTGACCTTGGAATGTGGAAAACCTGGGGGAAGAAGTGGGGTGGATCATGCTGCAGTTTTTGTCGAAGGTGCATTACATCTATCCAGTTTTCCAATGCATCCCGTGCCCGAGCACGACCTCGATTTGTTTCGCAGTGTCGCTGTAGTTACCGTGCCGGAAGCGGTAAGTTTAAGCATTGGTGCTGGTTCGTCGGATTTGTGTTTGGAAGAGTGCATTGATCAATACAATTTTCGTGAATTAAAGACGGGCACCCGGTTGGGGCGTGTGACGAATGAAAATTTAATACCGCTTTGCACCCGCAACGCAACTGATCATGATATCAGTGATTATTATTTTGAAATTAAGGCGGGAGAGTTAATAACCCGGCGTCCTGTCATGCCCGCCATGCTGACGCGGGACATCAGGATCATTCGTCAGGATTGCTTGTGTTATTTGATGGAGCGTTTGGAAACGCTATCTACCTAAATTTGATATGATTTCTGTTATGGGATCTGATTATCGAGATCGAATGCCAGCAATAAGTGATGACAAATTATCTAAAATTTGATACCCGTTCCAACAAGTTCCGCAGACATGATTTTGTATGAAAAATTCTCAGGATCAAGATTATCCAGTGAATTTCCATCAATTTCTGCATGGGGATACATGAAGAAAGGAAACTTGTTGGAACTATTGGGGCTTATCGCTATATCTTCGGCATGATTAAATGCCAGCCAATTCATTTCCCACGCGCCAAAGAATTTTTCTCTGAGCTGGATGATTTTTGCATCATCCAGCGTAAGGTCGCCCAGTTTTAATACTTGCAGGACATCGGATGGATTGACCGGTATCCATCCACGCCCTGCCAGAAAGAATTCTGCGCGGCAATGCTGGGATTGACTGATATCGCCGTATTGCCCGATGCTTTCATGCAAATCTGAATCGTTGATGCGGATGCCATACTGGTTTCTTGCCGGAATATCGGCGGCTTTTAGAAGTGCAACCAACAATGAATTGAGATCGACACATTTTCCGCTTAATTCGTTATTTTCAAGCATGTATGTAACATTGCCTTGACCGCGCCCACGAGTATTTTCATCATAGTGTGTATTATTGATAATCCAATCGTAGATAGCTCTCGCTTGTTCTAATGGCGTAGAGGCATTTTTCTCCCTGATGATTGCGTGTGCGGTTTCGCGCACAATGCCATTGGTTGGTTTCAACTGGGTCGGATTAATATAATTCCTGATACTATTTGGCAATGCTTGGTTTTTATTTTGCGGATAAAGTGTCGGATCAATGGCATGATGAACAGTTTTGACAATACAGTTGACAGTGACATGCCGCCGATCGCTTTGTTCTTTACCATGCCATTCGGCTTTGAAAATAGGGAATGGGTCTTTACCCAAGGTAGAGAATGAAGCTTTAGTCGCATTGCCATACCAGTTGTTACCTTGAGTAAATTGAAAAATAGTGTCAGAGTCATTGCTGTCGGGCAATGGGAGCCATAAGTGTGCGGATTTACCATGAGCGGGTAGAGCAACTTGATAAGTTATACGATAACTGGTCCAGTTACTGTGATCGGAAGATAGCAATTGCGTCGCGATGGAAGGTGAGGCAGAAAGGGATAACGCACTGGTGCCGAATAGTTTTATAAAGTCTCTGCGTTTCATGGCTTCCTTCGTATCTTCTGATACTTAAATTTAAGTTGAGCAGATTTTATCCTATCAATTTATTATGTCAATGTGATGAGAGCTATTGCTGTATATGATGACAAAAACAACCCAATTTTTACCCGCCATTGAAATTGAAACAGCTCCTAATCCAATCTATGCCATTATTTGGCTACATGGACTGGGTGCCGATGGGAATGACTTTGTACCCATTGTGAATGAGTTGGGGTTATCAGCCGAGCAACCGACTCGATTTATTTTTCCACATGCGCCCGAGCGGCCAATCAGTATCAATGATGGATACATCATGCGTGCCTGGTATGATATTTTTTCTTCTGATTTTAATGATCATCACGATGAATCGGGTATCCGCAGCTCCCAGGTTGCGATAACTGCTTTGATTGAAAGGGAAATGCAACGTGGAATTTCGGCAAAAAATATTTTCCTGGCGGGATTTTCTCAAGGAGGAGCTCTGGCATTGCATGTTGGATTGCATCATCCTTTGCGCCTGGGCGGAATTGCCGCATTATCGTGCTACTTGCCATCCGTCGAAACTTTTGCAACGGAGGTCACGGTAATGAATGCTACGGTACCCATATTTATGGCGCATGGCAGTTTTGATACGGTTATCCCTATCGCAAACGCCGTAGCTTCGAGAGAAAAATTGTTTGCCGCTGATTATCAAGTTGAATGGCATGAGTATCCAATGGCGCACTCTGTGTGTGCACAGGAAATAGCTGATATCAGTAATTGGCTACAGCGAACCATGAATGACAGTGTCAAGATATAGTTCAACGTTAAGCTTTATTGTGTTAGTAAAACCAAACCCGAATTGCCATTGTGATTGACTGAACCCAAGAATGCAATCAGGTATACTGAGCGGGTTGGTGAAAAATATTTTCAGGAAAATCGATACTCGATAGAAGTGGTTATAATATTTGATAAATTTGTATTTATTTTATAACTGTTTCTAACAGTGCATCGATAATGCAAACCGTTTCTCAATCATTCACTTTACTTAAAACGCTACACTACTTTTCAAAATTTTTAATTATCATAAACTATGAGCGAATATCTTTTTACGTCTGAATCTGTTTCTGAAGGGCATCCTGATAAGGTTGCCGATCAAATTTCAGATGCTGTGCTTGATGCGATTCTAAGTCAAGATGCTAATGCCCGGGTTGCGTGTGAAACGCTATGCAGCACCGGCTTAATTGTATTATCGGGTGAGATAACAACGCACGCCTCTGTGGATTACAATATTATTGCCCGTGAGACGGTCAAGAATATCGGTTATACCAGTTCAAACATCGGTTTTGACTCCACGACTTGTGCGGTTTTGACCGCGTTTAACAAACAATCGCCGGATATTGCTCAAGGGGTCAATCGGTCAAAAGAAGAAGAAATGGAGCAAGGTGCAGGCGATCAAGGTTTGATGTTTGGATTTGCTTGCGATGAAACCCCACAATTAATGCCGATGCCTATTTTTTATGCACACCGTTTGGTTGAACGTCAAGCAGAACTAAGAAAAAAAAGACAATTGGCATGGCTGCGTCCGGATGCCAAATCGCAAGTGTCTGTAAGATATCATAATGGGAAACCCCAAGGTATTGAAACGGTTGTAATTTCAACTCAGCATGATCCGGATATCTCACACCAAGCATTGACTGAGGCAGTGATTGAAGAAATTATCAAACCGGTATTACCGTCTGAATTGATCAGTAAGCAGATTAAGTATTTAGTCAATCCAACCGGACGTTTTGTAGTGGGTGGCCCGATGGGTGATTGCGGACTAACCGGACGAAAAATCATTGTAGATAGTTATGGCGGCTCGGCACCTCACGGCGGCGGTGCCTTTTCCGGAAAAGATCCATCCAAAGTGGATCGATCAGCAACTTATGCCGGGCGTTATGTTGCAAAGAATATCGTGGCTGCCGGAATTGCCAGCAAATGTGAAGTACAGGTTGCCTATGCTATTGGTGTCGCACGGCCCGTTTCATTAATGGTCAATACATTTGGTACTGGCAAGATTGCTGATGAAAAGATTGTACAATTGATAGAAAAGCATTTTGACCTGCGTCCTCGCGGTATTATTCATACGCTCCATCTATTACGCCCAATCTATGCGAAGACTGCGGCATATGGGCATTTTGGCCGTGAATTCCCGGAGTTTACCTGGGAAGCTACGGATAAAGCCGCTCAATTACGTATTGATGCCGGGCTATAAATTTAGTTATTTTCTCTTTCCTGTTGATTAATAGGCTTTAAATTTATTTTCCCTCTGTGGTGAGGAGCGCTGCAACGGTTTATTCCGTGAGGCTCATCATGAGCGGGTATAGTTACAACGGCGCTCGTTCATACTTTAAGGAGATAATTATGAACGCTGTGCTTAATTCCGACGGTAGTTCCTTTACTGACTATAAGATTGCAGACATCTCACTGGCGGAATGGGGACGTAAAGAAATTGCGATCGCTGAGACGGAAATGCCCGGTTTAATGGCGCTACGCAAAGAGTATGCCAATCAGAAACCTCTGGTTGGTGCATGCATTGCAGGTTCTTTGCATATGACAATTCAAACCGCCGTGCTGATCGAGACATTGGTAGCGTTAGGCGCGCAAGTGCGTTGGGCATCCTGCAATATTTTTTCCACTCAGGATCATGCCGCTGCAGCTATTGCCGCCAGGAATATTCCAGTATTTGCCTATAAAGGCGAATCTCTGATTGACTATTGGGAATATGCACATCAGATCTTTGAGTGGTCGGTTGATGGGCAATCGCAGGGTGCCAACATGATTCTGGATGACGGTGGTGATGCTACATTGTTGCTCATTCTGGGTGCAAAAGCTGAGAAAGATCCTACAGTAATTGCAAATCCGAACAATGAAGAAGAAATCGCTTTGTTTGCTTCAATTAAAAACAAATTGGCTTCACGACCTAATTGGTATTCAACGAGCCTTGCCAGAATACAGGGTGTAACAGAAGAAACCACGACCGGTGTGCATCGATTATACGAAATGTATAAAAACGGCGAACTGCCGTTTCCAGCATTTAATGTGAACGATTCGGTCACCAAATCAAAATTCGATAATCTTTACGGATGCAGAGAATCGTTGGTTGATGGAATCAAGCGCGCAACGGATGTAATGATTGCCGGGAAAATTGCTGTGGTTTGCGGTTATGGAGATGTCGGTAAAGGGTGTGCACAGTCACTACGTGGTTTGGGTGCAACGGTATGGATCACCGAAATTGATCCGATTTGCGCATTACAAGCGGCAATGGAAGGTTATCGCGTCGTTACGATGAACGATGCCTGTGATCAAGCGGATATTTTTGTGACTGCAACGGGAAACCTGCGCGTGATCACGCATGATCATATGATAAAAATGAAAGACCAGGCGATAATCTGCAATATCGGCCATTTTGATTCGGAGATCGATATTGCTTCCATTCAAAAATATCAATGGGAAAATATCAAACCGCAAGTTGATCATGTCATTTTCCCGACGGGACGGCGGATCATTGTGTTAGCGCAAGGACGATTGGTCAATCTGGGATGTGCAACGGGACACCCTTCTTTTGTTATGTCCAGCTCGTTTACTAATCAAGTATTAGCACAAATGGAATTATGGCAGAATGGAGCGAATTACCCAAAGAATGTTTATGTCTTACCGAAACGGCTGGATGAAAAAGTTGCGCGCTTGCATATCGGAAAGCTTGGAGTGAAACTTACCGAACTGACGGATGAGCAGGCAAAATATCTGGGCTTGGATAAGGATGGTCCCTATAAGCCTGAAATGTATCGATATTAATCATTGAAGTATTGCTTATGATGGAGGAGCAATTGAATTTTTTGATCCGATTGCTCCTCTCTGATTGATAGAGTCCTGTCAAAATCAGAGTGATAACGATCATTATCAATGATGGTCGCCCTATAATTTATAGATTTATATCGATGGATTCACAAAAAAAATTTTCTCCAACTTTCAGTTTCGAGCTTTTCCCACCACAAACTCCACAAGGTATCGAAAAATTAAGACTTACGCGCCAGCAGTTGGCGCAATTTAACCCCAAATTTTTTTCTGTAACTTTTGGTGCAGGCGGATCGACGCGTGAGCGAACATTTGAGACAGTACTTGAAATTCAATCGGAAAAGCATGTGGTTGCGCCTCATCTATCTTGCATCGGATCAACGCAACAAAACATTCGCATTATTCTGGAAAAATATTATGAGATAGGAATCCGACGCATTGTCGCCTTACGTGGCGATCTGCCGTCAGGTATGGCGCAGGCTGGAGAGTTTCGATATGCCAGCGAACTGGTCGCTTTCATCCGCAAAGAATTTGGTTCGTCATTTCATATTGAAGTGGCTGCGTACCCGGAATACCACCCGCAAGCTCGATCCGCACAAGCGGATTTTGAGAATTTTAAGCGTAAAATTGAAACAGGTGCAAATTCGGCAATTACCCAATATTTTTATAACACTGAGGCCTATTTTCATTTTGTTGATTCTTGCGAATCAGCGGGTTTGAATATTCCGATAGTGCCGGGAATCATGCCGATTAACAAATTTTCTCAGCTTGTCAGATTTTCAGATACTTGTGGTGCTGAGATTCCCCGATGGATTCGCAAAAAGCTGGAAGGGTATAGCGATGATAGCGCATCTATCCAAGCATTTGGTTTGGACGTGGTGACGGATCTGTGCGAACGTTTATTAAAAGCCGGTGCACCCGGATTACATTTTTATACATTAAATTCAGCCAGCCTAACCTCCATCATTTGGCAACGGCTTAACCTTAAAGAATATGTTCAATAATTAACACTCCTTTACCCGATTCTGCCTATGATCAAATGCTTCCTCAGAGTAGCAGATACGGATTTTGCATCAATAGTGTTCCGGAATGATCTTTTTCCTGATCGCGCAAGCCGGTATATAATGGACATCAATGTTTTGATTAAAATAAAAAAGTACGGGGTTATGAGATGAAAGAGAAAAATACCACTGCCGATAAGGCCATTGTAGAACAGCCAGTGTCAGAAACCATGACTTCAGATGTTCCGACTGTGGATGCCTGTATTGCACATGCCAGAGAAGTCAAGGCTGTACAGTTAGAGCTGATCGCAAATAAGAATTATGATTTTGCGCCAGAATTTTACGAGATGACCATTCAACTGTACCTGTTCGGGGTAATGTGGAAATTTGCAGAAAATTTGGGGAATGCAGAAGGCGCGCGTGAATTGGCGTTTACAGCTTCACACGTGATGTTAATTCAAGACGGGTTGCATAAACAAAAAGCGCTGAAACGTATCGTTTTTCTGAGAAAAATGTCCAAGCTGGAAGACGATCACAATGCCTTGGCAGTGGCTATTGGTTATGAATCTGAAATGGGTGACAATAGTTTGGCTGAAATATTTGATCATTATGTTGACGATACGCAGGTTTCTGGTGCTTTCTGGCGATTGTATGATCGTGGCCGAAAAATAATGCTTTATGGTGGTCTGTTTATAGCCTTTCTGGTCATTTGGTTTGTAACTTTATTTATGCCAGGAAATAGTACGATTGCAATTCTTGCAGCGGGGCTTATTGCAGCGGCGCTTTTTGTAATACCGGTATTCTTGATCGGTATCTTTATATACCGTACAAAAATTAGAAAGGTAAAACAAGCTCATTAATTATAGAGCGAAGGTATTAATGATTGCTTTAGGTAGTTCAATATAAAGCGTTAAATTTACTGTAATGAATCAAATTGGCTGTTGAAATTAGATGAGTGCTCAAATTCTTGATGGTAAGAAAGTAGCTGAATCAGTGCGTTCCGAATGGAAAGTCCGCGCTGACAAGCTAGTCCGGTCAGGCATAAAACCAGGGCTGGCCGTAATTATCGTCGGCAATAATACGGCATCCGCAATTTATGTCAGGAATAAAGTCAAAGCCTGCAACGATATTGGCATTTATTCGGAAGTGCATAGCTTTTCCGAGCGTGCAACGCAAAATGAAGTACTGGACTGTATCCAATCGCTCAATGAAAATTTACATATTCACGGTATTCTAGTGCAGTTGCCGCTTCCGGTACATTTTGAAAGTAATCGCATCATCACTTCAATTGCCATTGAGAAAGATGTGGATGGTTTTCATCTCTATAACGTCGGGGCATTGATTGCCGGTAATACAATCTTTTCACCCTGCACTCCCTATGGTGTCATGATGATGCTGGAAAAGAATCATATTTCAATAGAAGGTCAGCATGCAGTAGTGGTCGGGCGCAGTAATATTGTTGGAAAACCAATGGCATTTATGTTGTTAGAGCAAGGGGCCACGGTTACTATTTGTACTTCGAAAACAGCTGATCTATCGCAATTTACCAGGAGTGCTGATATTTTGGTAGTTGCAACAGGCAAGCCACGCATGATTACTGCTAAAATGGTAAAACCAGGGGCGGTAGTCGTTGATGTGGGTATTAATCGATTAACGGATGGTAGCCTTTGTGGCGATGTTGATTTTGAATCTGTCAAAGAGGTTGCCAGTTATATTACACCGGTGCCTGGCGGCGTGGGGCCCATGACAATTACCATGTTGTTGTGCAATACCATTCTGGCCGCAGAGCGAGCTCAAGCCAGCGTTGAGTAGTTTTAAGCCAATTAACCTTTGATAAGTGTGCCTGGAAATGGAATTACAACCTGATATTGACCCGCAGGAAACACAAGAGTGGCTAGATGCTCTGAATTCAGTTATTGCCAGTTCCGGTGGGGAGCGTGCCCATTTTCTGCTAGAAAAATTGATTGAGAAAGCGCGTCGTTCAGGCGCGTATTTGCCTTATAGTGCCAGAACAGCTTATATCAACACGATTCCAACGGGTAAAGAAGCACGTTCACCGGGTAATAACGCAATCGAACACAGAGTTCGTTCGCATGTTCGTTGGAATGCCATGGCGATGGTATTGCGTGCTAATAAAAAAACTAATGTTGGCGGGCACATCGCAAGTTTTGCATCCGCAGCGACTCTCTATGATGTTGGTTACAATCATTTCTGGCATGCGCCGAGCGAAAATCACGGCGGAGATTTGGTTTATGTGCAAGGACATTCCTCCCCGGGTGTTTATGCATATGCATTCCTGTCTGGAGAATTAAGCCAGGATCAACTGGATAATTTTCGTCAAGAAACGGACGGAAATGGTTTATCTTCTTATCCGCATCCTTGGTTAATGCCTACTTTCTGGCAATTCCCAACGGTTTCAATGGGATTGGGACCGTTAATGGCGATTTATCAAGCGCGATTTATGAAATATCTCGGCAGCCGGGGAATGGTCAACACTGAAGGACGGAAAATCTGGGCATTCATGGGTGATGGCGAGATGGACGAGCCCGAGTCGCTCGGTGCAATTTCACTGGCATCGCGCGAGAATTTGGATAATCTCATTTTTGTGGTGAACTGTAATCTTCAGCGTCTGGATGGACCCGTACGAGGAAATGGCAAAATTATCCAGGAGCTGGAAGGTGCTTTCCGGGGTGCCGGTTGGAATGTGATCAAAGTGATTTGGGGGTCCTATTGGGATCCCTTATTAGCTAAGGATACTAAAGGGTTATTGCAGAAACGCATGATGGAATGCGTCGATGGTGAATATCAAAATTTTAAATCGAGAGATGGGGCATATGTGCGTGAGCACTTTTTTGGCAAGTACCCTGAATTATTGGAAATGGTTGCCAATATGTCGGATGATGATATTTGGCGATTAAACCGGGGCGGGCATGATCCCTATAAGGTATTTGCGGCTTATGCAGCGGCGGTAAAGCATACGGGCCAACCTACGGTGATACTCGCTAAAACTATTAAAGGGTATGGTATGGGGGAGGCCGGGGAAGCACAAAATATAACGCATCAGCAGAAAAAAATGGGAACTACCTCGTTAAAGGCATTTCGTAACCGTTTTGGTTTGAACATTCCGGATGACACGATAGATGAAGTGCCTTATCTAACTTTTGCTGAAGATTCTCCGGAATTCACTTACATGAAAGAACGGCGTAAAGCATTGGGTGGTGCTTTCCATCGCCGTGCAACCAGGGCACCGACATTGCAGGTGCCGCCGTTGTCCGCTTTTGAAGCTCTGTTGAAAGCCAGCGCGGAAGGACATGAATCGTCAACCACCATGGCTTATGTGCGTATTCTGAATCTTTTGGTTAAAGATAAAAAAATTAATAAGCATATCGTCCCGATAGTTGCTGATGAGTCGCGTACATTTGGTATGGAAGGCATGTTCCGACAGCTGGGGATCTGGTCTTCAGAAGGCCAGCTATACACGCCACAAGATGCTGATCAATTAATGTATTACAAAGAAGACAAGAACGGCCAGATTCTTCAGGAAGGTATTAATGAAGCAGGTGCGATGTCATCCTGGATAGCGGCTGCGACATCTTATAGCACTCATGGCATTCAGATGATTCCATTTTTTATTTTTTATTCCATGTTTGGTTTTCAGCGTGTCGGTGATCTCGCCTGGGCGGCAGGAGACATGCGTTGCCGCGGTTTCTTGCTGGGAGGCACGGCGGGCCGCACGACATTGAATGGTGAAGGGTTGCAGCATGAAGATGGGCATAGCCATATCGTTGCATCAACGATTCCCAATTGTGTATCGTATGATCCGGCATTTGCTTATGAGCTGGTTGTTATTATCCAGGATGGATTGCGCCGGATGTATCAGGAACAAGAGGACATTTATTATTATATTACAGTAATGAATGAAAACTACGCTCATCCTGCAATGCCCGCTGGCGCTGAGAAAGATATATTACGAGGGATGTATCTGTTCAAGCAAGGAAGCAAGAACAGCAAGGAGTTACACGTTCAATTGCTAGGGGCGGGAGCTATATTGCGCGAAGTAATCGCAGCTGCCGAAATACTCAAGCAAGAATATAATGTTAATGCGGATATCTGGGGTGTCACCAGTTTCAATGAATTGAGGCGAGAGGCGCAGGGAGTGATGCGTTGGAATATGTTGCACCCCACGCAACCGGCCAAACTGTCTCATGTGCAAAATTGCCTTAAAGGGCACGTAGGGCCGGTAGTTGCTGCAACCGATTATATGAAAATTTATGCTGATCAAATTCGTGAATTTATTCCAGGGCGATATTATGTCCTCGGAACGGATGGTTTTGGGCGCTCCGATACACGCGAAAAATTGCGTCGTTTTTTCGAAGTTGATCGTTTTTATATTACCGTTGCGGCACTCAAAGCATTGATGGAAGAAGGAAAAATTTTACCTCAACAGGTTGCGGATGCGATACAAAAATACGGTATTGACCCTGAGAAGCCGAATCCCGCAATAAGTTAGATGTGCAGGAAAATAGCATTAATCGTTTAAGAAAAACACTTGTATCATTATCTCTTTCCAGTGGAGTAATTTGAGGAAAATATGTGGCTGAATTAAGAAAAGTTTTCATTCCTGATATCGGAGATTTCAAAGATGTTCCTGTTATTGAGATCTTAATTAAAGCGGGGGATGCTGTTAAAACAGAGGATTCGCTTATTACACTGGAATCTGACAAGGCCACAATCGAGATTCCATCACCTTTCAGTGGCTTGATCAGGGAGATTTTTGTCAAATCCGGGGATAAAGTATCGGAGGGCACGGCAATCTTAACCATCGAAGATTCTGATGATACCCAAAGTGAATCGCTGCCACAAACTGCAGTGGAAGAAAACGCTAACAAGAATGTTGTCGAAGTTACGCCTGAAGTTGGCGTTAAACCGGATAACGTTCAGTCAGTACAAAACATGCCACAACCGATATCCGCTAGAGATGATATTTCTTCCAGAGCGCATGCAAGTCCATCAATTCGCCGTTTAGCACGGGAGTTGGGTGTTAATCTGGAATTAGTTACAGGAAGCGGCCCTAAACAACGTATCTTGAAAGAAGATGTGCAAGCCTATGTAAAAGCGGAATTATCGAAATCTGGGAATAAAAATTCAGGAACGGCGTTTGATTTTCCGCCATGGCCCGAAGTCAATTTCGCTAAATATGGTCCTGTTGAATCAAGAAGCCTGACACGTATCAAACAAATTTCTGGCGCCAACTTACATCGCAATTGGGTAATGATTCCGCATGTCACTCAGTTCGATCAAGCGGATATTACTGATTTGGAAGCGTTGCGAAAAAAATCCAACGAGAATCAAAATGCCACTAAATTTAAATTGACTTTGCTGGCATTTGTGATGAAGGCATTGATCGCGCCGCTAAAGAAATTTCCGGAGTTTAATGCTTCACTCGATAGTTATGCAGATGAGGAAGCCAGTTTAATCATTAAACATTATTATCATATCGGCTTTGCCGTGGATACGATCAATGGGCTGGTTGTGCCTGTAATCAAAGACGTTGATCAAAAGGGAATTTTTGCTATTGCCGAGGAACTAACCCGACTATCTTCATTGGCACGTGAAGGCAAATTGAAGCCCGCTGATATGCAGGGCGCCAGTTTCACCATATCAAGTCTGGGGGGAATTGGCGGAATAGCATTTACACCCATTATCAATGCCCCCGAAGTTGCCATTTTGGGAATTTCGAAGGCTGATATTAAACCTGTTTATCAAGACCTTAAGTTTATTCCCCGCTTGATACTTCCCCTGTCGCTTTCCTACGATCATCGCGTCATTGATGGCGCGGCTGCAGCGCGTTTCACTACACATTTGTCAGAGGTATTGACAGATATGCGGCTTGCGTTACTATGATCTATCCTAAATCTTGAGATTAAGAAAGAGTGGAAATTATTGATAAGTTTCCTCTAACCGGGATCTATGGAGGTACATTTGATCCTATTCACTATGGTCATCTGCGTATCGCTGAAGAATTACTCGATCATGCTGGTTTAAAGCGCATTCTTTTTATTCCTTCAGGTGCGCCTCGGTTGCGGGTTGCTCCTGCTGCATCAAGAGGCCACCGTTCAGCCATGGTGCGTTTGGCAATTCAAGATAACACCCGGTTTTCTCTTGACGAGCGTGAAGTTAATCGTCCAGGTATTAGCACAACGATTCAATCGCTACGTGAGTTCAGGTGCGAACTTGGTGATCATGCAGCACTCTGTTTTATCCTTGGGGTTGATGCGTTTGTTAAAATAGATCACTGGGTGGAATGGCAGGAGTTATTTGCTTTGTGCCATATTATTTTGGTTGCCCGTCCGGGTTATGTTCCGATTGGCAAGAACAAGGCGTTATCTGCAGAAATACAAAAGGAATTGGTATCTCGGTCCGTCGCGTATGCGAGCGATCTCGGATCACAATCCAGTGGCTTTATATATACTGCCCGGACATCATTACTGGAAATTTCAGCGTCGCATATACGATCATTAATAAAAAACAATAAAAGCATACGCTATTTATTACCTGAAAATGTCGTTGATTATATTCAAACCAATCGGTTATACACTGGAAATTTATGAATTCTGAAAAGCTTATTACGGTCATAATCGATGCACTGGAAGAAATTAAAGCGCACGATATCGATGTAATCAATGTCACAAAAATAACTTCGATGTTTGAACACATCATCATTGCCAGCGCGGATTCAACGCGCCAGACAAAGTCTCTGGCAAACAATGTACAAGAAAAGGTCAAAGCTGCTGGAGGAAATGTTTTTAGTGTGGAAGGAGAGCAGTCAGGCGACTGGCTGCTGGTTGACGTGGGTGATGTGATCGTACACATCATGCTACCGGCCGTTCGCGAATACTACAATTTGAAAGCGTTATGGTGCGAGAGGAATTAATCCTCCCCGGATCATGCATGATTTCTTCATATTATGAAATGTTTTATACTCGCGGTTGGGCATAAAATGCCAGATTGGGTCAATACGGGTTATCTTGAATATATCAAACGCATACCGCGAGAAATATCAGTGAATTTGATTGAAATAAAACCGGAAAAACGGGTTGCGGGGAAACCGGTTGAACAGCTTCTTTTGGCAGAATATCATCGTATTCGTGCAGTTCTGCCGCACCATTGCCGGATTCAAGTCTTGGATGAAAGTGGTCAGCAATGGACAACAAAACAATTTGCCAATGAAATGCAAGGATGGATGGATAGTGGCGATGCAATCGCCTTTGTGATTGGGGGAGCAGATGGTTTGCATTGTGATATCAAACATACTGCCAACGCATTGATCGCCGTATCGAAATTTACGTTACCCCATGGACTTGTCCGTGTAGTACTTGCAGAGCAACTCTATCGGGCTATATCAATTATAAAAAACCATCCTTACCACAGGGATTGAAAAACGAGCATGCTCTTACTCAATTTTCCACCGTATTTCAGATCCGATAAATAAACTGCTACTGATATCGAATCCTGTGTTTACTGATTAAAACTATATTAATTGAGATGTTTCCCGAGAACCAAATCTATCTTGCCTCAAGAAGCCCTAGAAGACGTGAATTATTAAGACAGGTGGGCGTACGATTTAATCTTCTGATGATGCGTGAAACTTTAGGCCGTACGATTGATATCGATGAACAGTCATTTGAAAATGAAGCGCCTACTGACTATATTTATCGGATTATACAGTATAAAGCTAACGAAAGCTGGAAAAGGTTGTTGCAACGCCGGTTGCCGGTATTACCTGTCCTGGTCGCTGATACAATTGTCACGATTGACGGCACCATATTGGGTAAACCCAGGGATAAAATGCACGCAACTGATATGCTAAAAACTCTATCCGGGCGATCACATCAGGTACTAACCGCTATTGGTGTTGGAATCAGAGATAATATTCAAGTTAAGCTATCGACTTCAACCGTACGATTTCGTGAAATTACCGAACAGGAAATACGCCGATATCTGGAAAACAATAATATCTTGGACAAAGCGGGTGCTTATGCAATTCAAGGTATGGCAGCTGCATTTATCGCTGAAATATCAGGAAGCTATAGTGGGATTATGGGTCTTCCACTGTATGAAACCATACAATTGTTAGAGGAAACCGGCATACAAGTTGTTTAATTTGAATATCAAGATTGAATTTATCCTGCGATATTATACGAAGGATGTTGTAATAAGCCTTTGACTCCTGAGATCAATTACCTGATTTAACGTATCGGACATGAGTAACGAAATTCTAGTGAATATTACGCCCCAAGAAACCAGGGTTGCTATACTCGAACAAGGCGTAACACAAGAACTGCATATCGAGCGTACCAGCGGACGCGGTATCGTAGGAAATATTTATAACGGACGGGTAAGTCGTGTGTTACCAGGTATGCAATCGGCGTTTGTAGATATTGGTCTTGACCGGGCGGCTTTCTTACATGTGGCTGATATTCGGGATCCCAAGCCGGAAGGGGATGTTATGAAACCGATCGAGAAGCTGCTTTACGAAGGCAGTAGTATCGTGGTTCAAGTGATCAAGGATGCGATAAGCACCAAGGGTGCTCGTCTTTCTACTCAGATAAGCCTGGCGGGCCGGTTATTGGTTTATCTGCCGCAAGAATCCCATATCGGTATCTCGCAGCGTATCGAAGATGACAGCGAGCGTGAGTTATTACGTGAAAAGTTGCAGCAAATTCTTCCCGAGGATGAAGCGGGTGGTTATATCATCCGAACTATGGCGGAAACTGCGGATGAAAACGATCTGCGCGCTGATTTGGAGTATTTGCATCGATTGTGGCGCGACATCCAACAAAAGTCTGCGACCATTTCTGCGCCCGTATTGCTTTATCAGGATTTGGATCTCGGCCACCGCGTATTACGCGATTTTATCGATGAGGATACAGCTCGTATTCTGGTCGATTCACGTGAAAATTATCAAAAACTGGTGAAATTTGCACAAAGCTACATGACGTGCATCGCGGAGCGGATAACTTTGTATACCGGCGATCGGCCATTATTTGATTTGTATGCTGTTGAAGAAGAGATTGAGAGATCTCTGGCCAAGCGGGTTAATTTAAAATCGGGCGGATATTTAATCATCGATCAAACTGAAGCGCTCACCACAATGGATGTCAATACCGGCGGTTTTATTGGTGTGCGCAATTTCGACGATACTGTATTTAAAACCAATCTTGAGGCGGCACAGGTCATTGCCAGACAACTGCGTATGCGCAATCTGGGTGGAATTATCATCATAGACTTCATCGATATGGAGTCTGACGACCACAAAAATGCGGTTCTGACTGAATTCAACAAGGCGTTGTCGAAAGATCGTACACGCATAACCGTCAACGGTTTCAGCACATTAGGTCTGGTTGAAATGACGCGCAAACGTACCCGCGAGAGTTTGGCCCATGTACTCTGCGAAACCTGCCCGACTTGCCAGGGGCGCGGCGAAGTCAGGACGGCACAAACCATCTGCTATGAGATTTTGCGGGAGTTGCTTCGGGAATCGAGGCAATTTGATGCGAATGAATTCCGAATTCTGGCATCACAGCAAGTCATTGATTTGTTTCTGGATGAAGAATCGCAAAGTTTGGCGCAACTGGGTGATTTCATAGCTAAGCCTATAAGTCTGCAAATTGAGGAATCTTACTCACAAGAACAATACGATGTGATATTGATGTAGCATATCTGTGGATGGGAAATTCAAGGTTCGATCAATTATCAGATAAATTCTAAAATCCCAGAAAGAGTACGATGTTTACTTAACCCTGTTGGCGCTGTGTTTGACAGCCTATCAAGCTTTCAGTATATTTAATAAAATATAAAGTATTTTGATTTCTGCCTTAAATCTTTTTGTTTGATTTTGTATGCGCATCGTTGTTACTGGAATGGGGGTTGTTTCACCGATCGGTACCGGCATCGATCAGTTCTGGAATGCAGCAATTAAAGGTACGAGCGGAATCAGTGTCATTCAGTGTTTTGATGCGTCCGGCCTTCGGTCCCGCATAGCCGGTCAAATTATAGGATTCGATCCAGCGGTTTTTCTGACAGCAAAACAGTTGGAACAAACTGACCGGTTCACACAATTAGCATTATGTGCGGCAGATCAAGCCCTAACAGATGCAGGCAGTCTGGCATATTATGAGCCACGGCGTTTGGCTGTAAGCCTGGGTTCCGGCATGGGCGGATTTTCAACCTTTGAATCTTCAGCAGCACGCAAGTTTCAGAACAAATCCATCCCCCCGTTTACCGTACCTCGCATTATGGCCAATTCTGCGGCCGCCTGGATTGCCACAAAGCATGGATTTAAAGGTGCCAATCTGACATGCAGCACCGCCTGTTCGTCTGGTGCGAATGCTATCGGCATGGGATTGGATTTATTGCGCACCGGAAAAGCAGATGTCGTTGTTGCAGGTGGTACGGAAGCGTGTGTATTACCGCTGACTATTGCAGGTTTCGAAGCGTTGCATGCATTATCCACCGGATTTAACACTGATCCTGCGCATGCATCACGTCCATTCGCCCAAAGGCGTGACGGCTTTGTCATTGGAGAAGGTGCGGGTATATTAATTCTGGAAAAAGAAGAACAAGCCCAACAGCGAGGAGCCAAAATCTATGCGCAAATTGCCGGGTATGGCTGTGCTTGTGATGCGGCGCATATTGTTGCGCCTGATATAAGCGGACAAGTTGCGGCAATGCAGACTGCGATTGAGGATGCCGGAATTGCACCTGACCAGATAGATTATATTAACGTGCATGCAACTTCTACGCCACTGGGGGATGTGATTGAAACTAAGGCGATCAAGCAGCTTTTCGGTTTGCATGCAGAGGAAATTTCCATTAGCGCAACTAAGTCGATGATCGGTCATACCATTGGTGCCTCGGCTGCGATCGGCAGCATCGCAACCATCATGGCGCTGCATACCAGCATGATCCATCCCACGATAAATCTGGATGAAGCGGATCCTGAATGTGATCTTAACTATACGCCCAATCATGCAGTGCAGAGACAAGTACAAGCAGGTATGTGTAATGCATTTGGTTTTGGTGGAAATAATGCCAGTATCGTCTTTACAACTCCTTAATATGGATACGAATATATGGATACAACAGACCTTGAAATGAAAGTGATCCGGTTTATCACGGAAAAAGTTGAGAATGCGAGCGCTTCAATGATTACTACTGCATCGAAATTTGAAGAACTTGGACTTGATTCGATGGATACTATCCAACTCCTCTTTGACGCGGAAGATGCTTTTGGTATTAGCTTTGAAGGCGAAGAAGTTAAAGGATTCCGTAGCGTAGGGGATATTATCGATTATATAAGCAAGCATCCACCGGAATCGAAACAGTGAAAGAGAGTTTTGTTACACGTTGGTTTGCTTGAACTTGAATAAGGGGCGGGAATAGCTGATTTTGAGTTTCCTCGTACCTGATAAAAATATTTCCCTATCCCTGATTTTTACAGATATAACTTAAACCAATGATGATGGTTAGATTGATGGATCGATTCATGGAAGGGATAATGTTATGAGAATGCAGAAGCTGATTCTCAATTAAAATATAATATTCTATATGTTATATCCGCATAATTCTGATTACATCACCTGTTGAATCTTTTCTGGCATTACAAAGGTCATACCGCTTGGTTGAATAAGTTAATTTTTTGACATTGCCGGTGTGGGCCTGGGTTGATGCATGGGATAAATTCTACCTCTGAGTCGGATAACTCACTCGAGAATACCCTACAAGACAGGAGCTTTTATTCTACGCTGACACACTCTGATTCAAAAGACTCATTACGATAAGCCTGATCATTCATTCGGACCAACCACTGTAAAGTGGAACGGCTTGACTTTTTTTGCAATTTAAGAGGATAAAAACATGAAAAATATACCGCCTATTATTATAACCAGTCTGGACCAGGCACGCCTTGAACGCTTGTTCAGCTCCAGAAACTATAGTCAGCTTCCCGGGATTGATGCGCTTATTGATGAAATTGATCGCGCATCAGTCGTAGAACCTACTGAGGTGTCACCTGATGTAATTACTATGAATTCGACGATTCGTTTTGTCGATGATATGAATGGCTCGGAGCATCAGCTTACGCTTGTTTATCCTGATGAAGCAGGCGCACATGGAACAATCTCTATAGCAGCTCCTGTCGGAAGCGCTTTGCTCGGGTTGTCTGTAGGTCAATCAATTAGGTGGCAAGTACCAGGAGGACGAGAACTCAATCTGCGCGTACTTGAGGTCATTCGACAGCCCGAAGCAATGGGAGAGTACCTCCGGTGAACTCCGTATTTTCAATTAAAAAGAAGTCAATAAATATTCCATTCCAGTTTGGGATAATCCCGCAAGATTGATATTTTCCTCGTTGAGGGTTGTATCTGCTGCCATAATGCCAATAGAGGCAACGGTATGAGCGCCTGAATCCAGCAAACCTACATAATAGGCTTGATCTTTCGCAGACGGCGCAAGGCCAACCACATTCTCATATAGCAGATTCACAACAGCCGTATGATTTGTTATGTTGTCACCCAGCGCCGCACTGATTGCAAATTGCATCACGGTTTCATAACTCATACCGGCATCGAGTAGGCTCAAGCCGATGCCGGAAAAGGTCTCGTTTGACACCGATTCTCGGCCAAAAACAGCACCCAGCGTTTTGGCCGTGATGCCAGCCTTGCCGTCAAGGTCAAGCGCTAATGAGATATCATTAAATTGAATCCGTTCGATTTGATTGAGGGTATCTGTGCCGTCTACTCCACCATTCTGATGGATAACTGTCCAGCTTCCATCAGCATCAGGACGGATATCGTAATCACTTAAGTGGCCACGGTAAATGGCTGTGTCAGTATTTTCATTTCCGTTTAATGTGTCATTACCTTCAAACCCGGTCAGTGTATCTCTGCCCGTTCCACCTGTAATCAACTCGGCTGAGCTATGATCGACCGTAAAAGGAGTCTGGAAGCCTGAAAAAGAAATCATAAAAGTATTGGCAGTGGTTCCATTTCCATCTGCTTTGTTGATAATCGCGCCCGACTGCAAATAGCCTTTCAAACCAGCTGTTTCAGATGAAGTGCTTCCTGCGCCGACAAGATGTGCAACTGACAGCATTCCAGAGATTGTTATTTGATTGTCATTAAGGATCTGTCCTTCGTATTTATCAAGTTCCAGAAACTTTATTCTTTCCCATAAAATATCGTGCCATTCCCGGACGATTAATTCCTGTATGGCACCGTCGTTAAAGTAATCCTGCTTACTATCAATTCCATTCTTGCCTGACCAGTTGCCAACCCAATCGTTTCTGAATAAATTGCCATCACTATTATCAAGGCCATAGTATCCGAGATCAAAAAGAGCCGCTTCCCCGAATTGATACTTTCCGATATAACCAAATGAATTTTCAGTGCCATAGTTTTGTGCGCTACCGGGAACACTGGATGATTCTTTGAAACCCAATTCATCAAAATAATCTTGATATGTTTTAGCCATGATTATTTCTCGTTAAGTAAAATAGTATTGATAACACGAAAAGCCGATCAGCCCCTGAGCGCTGGCAACTGCTCTTCTTTTGGTACGAAATTGAGCGCAATGCCATTATTACACCAGCGTTCTCCACGAGGAGGAGGGCCATCCGTGAAGACATGGCCTTGATGACCTTCACAGCGTGCGCAGTGATATTCCGTACGCGGCCAAATCATCTTAAAATCGATTTTAGTTGCTATATGCCCGGCTATTGGTTGGGTAAAACTGGGCCAGCCTGTCCAGCTCTCATACTTGTATGCACTTTCAAACAATGGAAGATAACAGGCGGCGCAAATAAATGTGCCTTCACGATCCTCATAGACCAGATTACTCGATTCCGGACGTTCGGTCGCTTCCTCAAATAGGATCTGATAGGCTCTGGGCGAGACCAATTCACGCCATTCCTTATGAGGCTTGTTGAGAGAGGAAATAGGGCTGGCTGCTTCGCCAACCATCGGCGTGCGCAAACATCCCGGCATCAGAGGAAGCACGGTTGCAACAGTCAGTGTTTTAAATAAAAAAGTGCGTCGTTTCATAAATCTTCTCCAATTCAACAGGATCATCGCGTGCTGAATGATATGCCTCCGTGTTCCTCATCTAGCTTAAATCAGATTAAGCACAAATATCATGATCACACTTTGATCGTTACAGCAGGGAATCCTGTGCTTTAATTATAATTGTTTCAAAGGCGTTTGAACGCCAATAACCAAACTAATTAATTTTTTGATATGACCTGGCAATACTTCGACAAACCACAAACTCTGATTGATGCGGCAAATAACGAAGAACCGAACCAGGAAATCATTGAGGGCCGAATCTGGCCGAAAGAGTTGCTTTATTCACACCGCATGTCAGATATGCTTGAACGTTATTCACCCAACGCCAATGATGCCATATAACTGGCAGTGAGAGCGCAGCATATCCAGCGCTGGAAAACGCCACGCAGTGCTTATCCGATGGGTCGCAAGGGTTATCATTAATGGCGAGCCGGATTGAACAAATTCCATGCCGACATTATTGCTAATCTGCTTGCTGAGGCTGGATATGAAAACGAATTTATCATGCGCGTGGCCCAGGCCGCTGGCAAAAAATCATTGAAGACCAATCCGGATACCCAGTTATTGGAAGATGTCTCCGGATTGGTCTTTCTTGAACACTACTTACCCAATTTCGCGAGTAGGCACTCTGAATACGCTGAGTCGAAGTGGATTGATATCATGGATAAAATTTGGAGAAAAATGTCTCCTCAGGCTCATCAATTTGTTCTTGATAGATACATCAAATTATTGGATTCCTTTGCTATGCTGATTAGAAAAACCGTGATCAAATGAATCAGGATGTTGTTTCTATAGCATTAAATTAGACGTATTGATGTGGTTACATTAAATCAGGGACATTCCTTAAACTATTTTTTCATTACGGAACAAATATAAGTACGTCCGAACAGCTTATCATTAAAGCACCAATAATGATCTTCTGCAGAAAGCGCAGTTGTTTTACTATGAAGCGGTGTTGGTTGATATAATTTTTTGTTATTCCTACATTATCAGAGAAAATACTATGTTTACTCGTTCAAAATTTTCATCCCGTAAATTTATGTTTGTAATTTTGATTGGGGTCATATTTTCCGTCCTGGCGTTTGGTATGCTCTATGGTACAAGCTCACAAGGGGATTCAGCCGAAACTTATCCCAAAGGTTTTCGCGGCGGTGCCTGCACCATAGAAACTGAGAACCTAATCATTGGCTATTCAGGATATTATCTTCCGGCGGACTACGAGTCACCTGAAGATACTCTGCGGTCACCCCATGTTCCTGTTCAATGTGGAAAAGTACCCGAACCAGCGGCAGTGAATATTTCGATCGATTTGCTGTATCCGGAATCGGCACGAAATTTTCTGTTATCTCAACGCTTGGTTAAGATAGTCACTATTGAAAACACGGAAAAAGAACTCGAAATATTGTCTGCACCCGCGGAGCAGCACCCATCGGGTGTAATCACCCAAGCCTTTAAACTGAGTGAAGTGGGACAATATATTTTGTATTTGGAAGGAAGTACTGAGAACACAAACATTCAAGTCAAAGTACCATTAAAAGTCGGATTGGATTGGCAAGATCATTTCAAAAAGCTCTTCTCAACATTTCTAAAAAAAGATTAATCTTCGTAACCTTACAAGAAATGATTCATGTCGCTATGAACATAGAAAATTTAGTCTGGTAGAGTGAAAATCCCAAGAATCCCTAAAAGATGGGACAATACTTGCCGTAATGATCATTATAAAAATTGGGAGAAATTTCATGGATGTAGCCGGTATAGCAAGAATAGCAACTGAAATGACGGACTTTAGTACTAAGGAGGCAGTTGGCATTGCAGTTCTTAAAAAGGCCATAGATATTAATGCTGCAGGCGCTCTCGCATTAATTGAAGCCATTCCTGATAATTCTCAATCTGCACCAAACTTGCCCTTAAATCTCGGACGAAATATAAATACAATCGCCTAATTTCCGCCTCTATTGACTCATCATTAGTAGCTTGTACTCATAATTTTATGTAATGTTGCGGTCAAATAAAAAGCTGAATACTTCAATACGGTTGTTTTAAAACATAATTATAATACCAGATCCCATACTCTTGAGATTTGGGTGTGCAAAGGTCTCTGATGGAAATTTCAACTACAAGGATATGCATTTTGCTGGGGGCCGTTTTCTCGGGCGGCTTCTCCATAATAACAATAGTTGTTTGATGTTTTTTCAGGGGCAGCTAGGTAGCTCAGTCTTTGATTCGGAGCAACTGATTTGAGTGAATTTCTGACTCATATTGTATTTTTGCAATATTTGCCGAAATTATGATTATATTTCATTTATCTAACGAAGTTTCTAAGATTGTCAGAGATCTTGACGATGATATGATGAATAAGAATCGGCAGTTAAGTTTTACAATAAACCAATATTTCAGGAGATTTTATGAAAAAAATTATTTTAACAATGTCTTGTGTAATATCACTGCTTATTGCGAATATACAGTCCATTACGGCTGAAACTATTGCGGTGGAAGGTAATTCCATTTTTATTCTTGATAACAGTGTGACAGGCTCTCAATTGGTTGTGAGAAACCTGAGTGATGGTACTTTGAATTCGTGTCTTGCCGATTCAGGTTTGAATCTTCTCGGTTTGAATATAGACACAGATGCAACTGACGTCATTATCAAAAAAGGTACCGCTGTAGTTACTACTTTAAATACTGTTAGTCAGATAACTGATGTTAAGCTGGTAGACGTTAAAAACTGTCCAATTAGTTATACTACTGATCTCAGTGAATGTTATGCAGCGGTACAGGGAGATAAATTAATCATACCATGCCTTAAATACGGTGATGATATCATCTCGGTTGTACTGGGACGTCGAGGTAATTCAATGAACTATGAGTATGAATCATCCAAGCCTGGCAAAGACCATAAGCAAGACAGTGAAAATGATTAGAATAAAAAACATTCAGTTAGTCCAATCAGCCTAGATACGCCGCTTTTTAAGATCTCACCATTAAAGGTAGTCAATAGATGCAACTGCCCTAAAGCTGATTGGAACATTATTTGCTAGGTTTCTTCACTAGTGAATACCCTACAGCATTAGGAAATTGCCAAGCATAGGTAGTATAGCTGCATCCAGCACATTGCTTCTGCTGAATTAGAGCCGTTAATGCCTCAGTAGATACTTATAAATCAAGTTGCTGCATAAGGACTCGGCTTGCTTTCATCGGATCATAAAGCTCCGCTGCTGCTCAAAAAGTGCATCGCTCCATTTCTATGGTGGCAAGCAACATCAACTTGTGTATACAAGATTGCACCATTATCTTTTCTACTCCTTGTGTCAGTCGCTAGTATAACTTGATCTCAAGAAATCAACTTGTTAAGCCGTAATGTTAAAGTTACTACTTAGCTATTTAATTTGAAGAAGTAAAGAACCTAAGTACTAAGAGGTATGTTTGTTAGAGACCTTTGCACGGTTACTGCGCGGCACGATAATTGCGTTAAAAATTTGCGAAAAATGCTCATTTACCTCGTGTAAACTCCGCTTTTTCGCAAATTTTTGCCTTATTCTGGTACCGCTCATGACACCGTGCAAAGGTCTCTGTTAATCAAAAATAATTACGAAGTATAGTTTTTCATAAAAACTGGATTTCGATTTATATGGAGCTCTTTTAGTGAATTCACGCATTTCTTTCAATTTACTATCAGATATATGTGATTTTGCTGTGTGCATTAATGCACAAGGAATTATTCAACAAGCATCCAAATCGTCACAGCAATTTTTACAATTATCTAAGGGCTTGATTCATGAATCGATTGGGTCATACATTCAACCTGAAGATATAGCATTATTTTGGGATGCTCAGGAAAAGGCAAGGAAGACTGGCGAGAAACAGACTCTTATTTGCCGCATTCTACGCCAACTCATGTTGCCGATATGGGTTGACTGCTACATTCATCGATTAGTGAATGATCAATATATTGTTATTGCATTCGATGCTACGCATTGGAAGGAAAGTGAGACTCGGCTGGCTTATTTCTCAACACACGATACGTTGACAGGACTGCCTGGAAAGGTATTACTCGATGACCGCATTGCTATGAATATTCAAACCGCGCAGCGAGAGAAGAGCTTTTTGTCATTGGTGGTAATAAGTTTAGATGGATATAGAAAAATTAATGATTTATTGGGAGATAGTATTGGTGATGAGCTAATCAGGAGTGTTGCAGAGCGTCTGCAAAATTGTGTTCGACGTAGTGATACCGTAGCGCGCGTGAGTGATGACGAATTTTCTATGATAATGATAGGAGTAGGGCAGAATAATATTGAGATGATCGCAAGAAAAATATTGACGGCATTACAACAATCATTTCATATTAGTGAGCATACCCTTCATATTAGCGCAAGCTTGGGTATATCCTTGTATCCAGAGCATGGAAGCAGTGCTTCACATTTATATCGACATGCCGAGGTTGCAATGTATAGAGCGAAAACACTGGGCAAGAATCATTGGAAAATTTATAGCGATCAAGTTGATGATAGTGAGAGAAGCGATTTATCATTAGAGTCCGCTATGTATCGAGGAATTGAGAATGGTGAGTTTATGTTGCACTATCAACCGATTTTTTGTGCACAAACTGGTCAATTAAGAGGTGCTGAAGCCTTGATGCGTTGGAAAAATCCAAATCAAGGTTTTATTCCCCCGATAAAATTTATTCCATTGGCAGAAAATAGCGGCTTAATTAAAATTCTTGGAGCATGGGCTTTGCGAAGTGCATGTTATCAAGCGAAACAATGGCAAGATGCGGGCCTTAAAGATTTTTATATTTCTGTTAATGTATCTCCACGTCAGTTTGTTCAGGAAGATTTTCTGGAAATGATCAATGAAGTGCTGAGAGAATCTGGTTTATTACCACAGAACCTTATGCTGGAGATCACGGAAGGTGTGCTGATGGATAATCCTCAGCGCTCGGGTGAGATTCTTACTCAACTACATGTGGCGGGAGTAAAAATTGCTATTGATGATTTTGGCACTGGTTATTCATCATTGGCTTATTTAAAAAAATTTCCCCTATCAGTATTGAAAATTGACAAATCGTTTGTGGATGATGTGATAAATTGCGCCGAAGACATGGCAATCATTGGTACCATTTTAAGCTTGGCAGAAGGCTTGAATCTGATGGTTGTGGCTGAAGGTGTAGAAAATGATGCACAATTAGGATTCTTAAAGCAAGAAGGTTGTAATTTAGTTCAAGGATACCTTACCGGTAAGCCTGTACATTCAGAAGACTTTAAAGACAAATATTTGGCTTGATTTAAAGCCAAAGAAACAAAATCGAGAATCCTTCTTCATATCGAAATTACCCAAGTTACGTTTTTTACTCTCAATTGAGTATACTGAAACTTATCAACAAATTACATAATTCAACTCGGGAAAGTTATTAGCTGTTGGTTTGCTAAGCGTTGAGTGTGAATATAATTGGAAAGTTCCAATACTGATACGATTCTGTATCATTGAGCTTGTCCGTTATCAAAAGAATAGAAAGGAATTTTTAATGACTAAGATTTGGTTTAAAGATTACACTATTGAGTATTTGGAAGGTTTGCGGAATGCCAATATGGGAGAACATATTGGGATTCAGTTTGTTGAGTTGGGTATGGATTTCTTGAAGGCGCGTATGCCAGTCGATAAGCGCACGACACAGCCATTTGGTATATTGCATGGAGGTGCAAGTTGTGTGCTATCTGAGACTTTAGGCAGTGTATCTGGCTGGATGACTATAAATCCCGAGGAATATCGTGCAGTTGGGTTAGAATTAAATATTAATCATATTCGGGCAGTCACTAAAGGTCATGTTATAGGTATCTGTACACCTTTGCATACTGGTCGACGTACACAAGTCTGGCAAACAGATATTATCGAAGAAGATACAAACAAACGCGTGGCAATTTCGCGATTGACGTTGGCAATTATCGAACAAGGGACGCTCAGCGCACAAAAAGAGCACGTAATTGTCGACCGGCCATCGTAAACCCTAGTATCAGTTTTCCAACTTTGGCTTGTTGTATGTTTAGACTATACGGAAGTTTTATAGTATCAGTGGGATGCCTGCATTAGATTTTTTCATTGCTATTAGTGTTGTGTTCTACATTTTTGTGATTTGTTATTTTTTCTTCTGCAACGGGATCAACTTCAAGCTGTATTTCTGCTTTCTGATTAGTGAATCCATTGTGGACATCTTGGGATGTTTTTCTTGCATTATCAATTTCGTTTTCATCCGAATTATCATCTTGTTTACCTTTGCTATTCCACATGAAGTATACCGCCCCAAGTGTTACTACAACCACCGGTAAAGTAATGAACACCAGCAATGCATACTCAACAGTCATGTCAGCACTTTGAGGAGGTGGGCTGCTAACAATTACATAAGCGTGCGTTAGCGCAACGCCATATACAGGTAGTAATGCCGCTATATAGCGATTTGTGATGAATGGGCGAACTGTTAACATATTTAGTACGTTAGAAGCATAATATCCGACGAAATAAATAAAGATATAAAAGAAAATAGCACCCATAAGTTTTCCTGGTTAATCTGGTTTATCAGTAATTAGAAAGCGTTTTCAGAAAAAATAATATAACTATTATATGATACACAGATCATCATTAAAAATGTACCAGTCAGTATTCTGGGCACTGAGGAATAATAAGAATTTATGGGCAATAACTCTAAGTTATTTATTTTTCTATCACAAATACTTCACATTTCTCGTGTTAGACTTTATTTACCTTCCTGATAGTTAGTCGATCAGCGTTCATTTGGACGCTGATCTTTTTATCACAAAATTTTCTTTATTAGATTTCTAATACTAATATCTGCGAAAAACATCTCATAGTCGTTCGTAGTTTAAGTGAAATTGAGAAAATTATTCTTTACTCTTCCACAAAAGATTTATTCTTTTTAAATAAATTAGGTATGCTGCAGACTAGATAATCTAGTTAAGTGATCTATGAATCTATTTAATTTACAGCCTTCAATTGAATCAAATCTGCTTGCAATAGAAAAACCGTTGAATATCCCCGAATATTCTGAGAGACAAGAGCTGCATGCTGAATTGAATGCGGTAGCATACGAATTATTGGCGCCGCCTTTTGAGCTCTCACATCTGGTGCTGATGTCTGAACGAGAGTGGATCGAGCAAGAACGAAAGCTGATCTGCCAGTTATGTAGGCGTTATAATATAAACTTGCCCAATTCACATGAAAATGATTTTAGTGCAGATTTTGGTGAGTTTCGTCTTAGATGGGAACGGCATACCGAATATTCGACGTATACTGTTTATCGTTTGGGAGTGTTTGATATTCCATTTAAGCATCCCGCGATTACATATGTGCCACAGGAGTGGTTGTCCAGCTTACCTGGTGAACTCCTAGTTGCGACGCATATTGCCCTGGAGGATCGATCACGACCCAAGCGCAGCTTGCATGAATTATCGGCGCTATTTGCTTCTGGAACTGTAATCGGTTCCAAAGTGGCAGGAGGTGCTGCAAGTGTATGGAGTGATAATCAGATTCACTCTGATAATTTCGGCCGTATTTTGATTCATGATGAGAATTTGCGCAGTCGTCAGATTGGGCGCTTGGTGCAGCGTCTTCTTGAGATTGAAACTTATCGCATGTTGGCGATGTTGCCATTACCCGTTACCCGCAAAATTATTCCGCAATTGGCTCGCGCAGATCAGCGTTTGGCCGAATTGACTGCCGATAATGTGATATTGACCAGTATTGAAGACGAACAACATTTATTGAATGAATTAACACTTTTGGCAGCAGAGGCAGAGCGCCTATCTGCACAAACCAGTCATCGGTTTAATGCATCTCGGGCTTATTATGATATTGTAAAATTGCGTATAGCAGAGTTACGCGAAGAGCGGATTGAAGGGTTGCAAATGTTGCAGGAGTTTATGATCCAGCGCTTGTCGTCGGCAATGGGAACTTGTGAGCTAGTTCATACTAAGCTGGAAACGCTGTCGATGCGTTTAGGGCGTGCATCTGCGTTATTACGTACACGGGTAGATTTATCCATGGAAGCGCAGATTCGTGATTTACTTAAATCCATGGATAATCGGGCGCACATACAACTGCGCATGCAGGAAACGGTTGAAGGCTTATCCGTAGTTGTATTGAGTTATTATTTGCTAGGTATCATCGGTTACGGATTAAAAGCGTTTAAGGCAGCAGAGCATGATATCAATGTAGAATTGCTGACGGGTATTGCGATTCCGGTGGTAGTACTTGGAGTTTTCTTAGTTGTTAGAAGGGTGCGTAATATGATCAGTAAATTGTAAAGATAGCCATAAAGACTGATTAGAGAGTCACTGAACAATTAGCGGTTTCCAGATTTTTCGGCACTACTGCCAGTTTTTGAACACGAATTCGCAGTACTTCATTTCTCAGCGAAATTTTGTCACCGAATCCCTCCTGTTTTTGCTCATTATCCGCCGCCGGGGTATTTTGAGCAGGCTTATTCCTCAACTAGGGCCTGTTAATACTAATTAAATGCTTCAACGATAAGAGCGAAATGGAAAGAGAGGAAGATGACATCCAATTTGTCGAATCTGGAGAATATTCGACGAAATCCTTTGAGCCTGCGGAATGATCTTTCAATCCCATTGTGTTTTTTGTACATGGCGCGATCATATTCCTAGGGTTCCAAGCGATTAGTTTTAGGTGGGACAATCGGGATATAGCTAAGCTTCAATGCAAGCTGTCTGGTTTGATCACCTTCATAAGCACGATCCCTCAGAAGATGAGTAAGTGAAGAGACGGGGCCGAGCGCTAACAGGAGTTGTCGTCCTTCCGGTGCGTCATGTGTATACCCCGGAGATAGGGCAAAAGTTATGATTGTTCTGGCATCTGCGGCAACCAGATGAATTTTATTGGTCCAACCACTTCTGGATTTACCGATGGATTGCGTGGTTTTTTTAATGTAACAATACCATCAGGATGCGCCTTGATGCAGGTACCATCCAACGAAACGGCTCCGATTTTGATGCGAATGATTTGTTGTCGCTGCAACTGTTCAAAAGCTTTTTGAAGCACGCCACTTTTCGCCCATCGATTAATTCGAGTGTAGATGGTATGCCAATTACCGAAGCACTTGGGTAGTCCACGCCACTTGCAGCCATGCTCGGTAATATACAGAATAGCATTGAGAATTTGCAGATTAGAATAATCTGACATTGCCACGTTGGCGCGGCATGCTAGAAAATTTCCCGAAGCATCCGCCGTTTCTTGTGATTATAGTCAAGATCCGCAAAGCTCGATTGGCGTGACATGGTGTATTAAAAAAATTATCAGAAAACACGATTGTCCCAAACTTCGGGATCTGTTCAGTGTTTCTTTAGCATTCCGTAATACTGACAGCTAAACCGCCCAGTGAAGTTTCTTTATATTTTACTGACATTTCCAATCCGGTTTGTTTCATTGCGGTGATGCAGTTGTCCAATGACATAAAATGTTGACCATCCCCACGAATTGCCAGGGATGCAGCGGTGTATGCTTTGATGGCTCCGAATCCGTTGCGTTCTATGCAGGGTACTTGAACCAGACTGCCCACAGGATCACAAGTCATGCCTAGGTGATGTTCTAGTGCGATTTCTGCCGCATTCTCAATTTGTTGTGTGGTGCCGCCTTTTATAGCACATAAACCTGCCGCCGCCATGGCCGAAGCTGAACCTACTTCTCCCTGACATCCAACTTCCGCCCCGGAAATTGAGCTATTATGCTTGATTAATCCTCCAATCGCTCCTGCTACTAACAAAAAATCCCGTACTTGTTCCGGAGTTGCGCCTTCATGTTTTACCGCATAGTAAATAACGGCTGGTATTACGCCCGCTGCACCGTTGGTCGGTGCGGTAACCACCATGTGTCCGGCTGCATTTTCTTCATTAACTGCCATGGCGTAGGCACATAGCCAGTCATTTAAGTTAGCCTTTTGCGGATTGCTCTGTAATTGTTGAAACAATGCATGCGCGCGCCGTTTAATATTTAAACCACCGGGTAACCGGCCTTCCGTGATCAATCCATTTTCCAGGCAAGTTCGCATTGCGCTCCAAATTGCATCCAGTCCCGCATTGAGTTCTTTTTCATTAATGCGCTCTATCTCATTGCTGCGCTTCATGGCGGAAATTGATAAATTGCTATCGGCTGACATTTTCATCATCTGATTAGCTGAATCAAAGGGAAAACCACAGGAGTTGGTTGCCTCTATTTTGATGGGTGCTACAAGTTTGCCGATTTCCGGCAATGTGGTGATAAAGCCGCCACCAATAGAAAAATAGGTTTCGGTTAGCAACGTCTTGCCGGTTTCGTCCAACAGTTGAAAAATCATGCCATTAGGATGTTCTGGCAGAGGTTCTCCACGATCGAAGATAATATCTTCTGCCGGATTGAAGTGAATTGTGATGGATTCTGGGATCTGAATCGTTGTTTGTTGCCAAAGTTGTTCAAATAATTCATTAACATTCAGTTTGGCTAACCCTTGCGGTGTGTATTCATTCATGCCTAAAGTTACAGCTCGATCGGTAGCATGACCTTTGCCCGTGAAAGCCAGAGAACCTCGCAAAGTACAACGAACTTGCAAAAAGGATGGAATCTTGTGATCGGAAACGTAAATCTGGATACGGTCACGAAAATCTTTGGCTGCGACCATAGGACCCATAGTATGCGAGCTCGATGGCCCGATACCTATTTTGAAAAGATCAAGAACGCTAATGAACATTAAATTACCCGTGAAAATTAGGATTATTTACCATAGAGAGTTATGCGCTGAGTGGTGGTGTTTACGCGCTTAAATCAGCAGTCAGCTAGTATCCTATATGTCTTGTATTGACTCAATAGTTTTTATTGGTTGCAAAGTCTAAACACACGACTGTTCAACCATATATTGCCGGGTAGTAAAATTATCGAAATAAGTTGCTTTTTACAATTAGTTCGGTATAATTAAGAATCATTCTCATTATTAATAATTCTTTGATCTTGGTTTTGTTTGGTAATAAATTTGACTGAACTTTAGATTACAGGGTATTCGATATGTACGTATGTATTTGCAAAGGAGTTACAGAAAGAGCATTGCGGGAAGCAATTTATCAGGGTGCGGACCGGATGAGGGATTTAAAGGCTTGCCTCGGTGTTACGGAGCAGTGTGGTTTGTGTGCGTGCCATGTCAAACAGGTCTTGGATCAAACCCTGGAGCAAAAATCCCACACGCAAGATCTGATGCCTCAATCTTTTTCTACTCAATCGACTTGTATGTGTGAAAATGCTGCATAGGGGGAAGAGTATCGGGTAGTTTCAAACTGGCGTAGCGGGGAGACGCTACAATAGTATTGTTATTCTATTAGGCCGTTTCAGTGTCTTTTGAATCTTTTTTGTGCCAAGAATATTTTGATTTGTCTTGAAAAGGCGCACCGACGTATGCAGCCAATGTGTGCTTACGTACTTTAGTCAGTTTCTGCTCTAAGGAGCAGAAACTGACTTCGTAGAAGTTAGATACAGGCTCGATCAAACGATATCTATATTTGCGCACTTATTTTCCTTATGTGATACTTGTGTATCATTAAATAGCGCTGTTATGTTACATAAAATGCCTTAGGGTGCTTGCTAAAATAGCAAAAATATTTGTGTCTTAATTTATTATGGTTATCCGCAGGATTGTTAAGTGTGTCTGTTTCTATGCAATATTGTTAAATTTCAGCTTGGCGCTAACCCTTCCTCCGAAATCAAGTTTTGCTGAATCAATAAATCCTCCATCAACTATACGCACCTTTAGTATTCCAGCCGGTTCTTTGCAAGATGCTATCAATCAGTTTGTGGAACAGTCGGGAATTAAACTGATTGCCGATCCTGCTTTGCTCCAGGGAAGAGTGACTTTTGGTCTCGATGGCAATTTTGAAATTCAGTCGGCTTTGAATCAATTGCTTGAGAATTCTGGGTTGCAAGTAAATAAGCAAGCTGATGGTTATATCATTGCGGTACAGTCAGCCGAATCAGGTTCAGGGGCTGAAGAATCGATCGTTACTTTGCCTTTGATTAAAATCACTGCCGATAGTACGAGTCGTTATACGGCGGTGAGTACCACTACAGCGACAAAAACCAATACTTTACTGCGCGATGTTCCACAAGCTATTTCAGTAATAACCAATGAGTTGATTAAAGATCAATCAATTCGTAGTCTGAGCGATGCAGTTCGCTATGTGCCCGGTGTTGGTGTGTCCCAGGGTGAAGGCAATCGTGATGCGCTGGTTTTTCGCGGTAATCGTTCGACCGGAGATTTTTTTATTGATGGCATTCGGGATGATGCGGAATTCTACCGCGATTTATACAATATTGAGCGTGTCGAAGTACTCAAAGGCGCTAACGGAATGATTTTTGGCCGTGGCGGTTCGGGTGGTGTAGTAAACCGTGTGTCGAAGCAGGCCAATTGGGATCCGGTTCGGGAATTTACTTTTCAAGGAGGTTCATTCAATCAGAAAAGAATGACCGCTGATGTCGGCTATGTTATTAATGATGTAGCTGCCGTTCGTTTAAATGCCCTGTACGAAGATGCCGGCAGTTTTCGCGATGGAGTCAATATGGAGCGTCTTGGAATATCTCCCACCATTACGATCAAACCAACACATCGCACTAAGGTGATTGCAGGTATGGAGCGATTTCATGATGATCGTACTGCTGATCGAGGCATTCCTTCATTTTTAGGCCGTCCTGTCAATGTGCATGAGTCTCAATTTTTTGGCGACCCGAAGCGCAGTAATGCGAATATCGATGTGCTTTCATTCAACTCCCTCATTGAACATAAATTTGATTCCGGGGTTACGCTGCAGAACAGGACAAACTATACGACGTACGATAAGTTTTACCAAAATATCTTTGCCAATAGTCAGGTTTTCGCCGGATTGGTATCGCTCGGAGCGTATAACAATGCAACAACGCGTGAAAATGTTTTTAATCAGACAAATCTGCTCTATTCGCTCAATACCGGGCCAATTTCACATACATTGATGGCAGGTATTGAAGTGGGGCGTCAAGAAACCCACAATCAGAGAAGAAACGGTTTCTTTAATAACGATGTGTCGCAAGTCAATTTACGGGTGCCTATCAGCAATCCGGTCACAAACACCCCGGTGGATTTTTTGACACGTGATACGGATGCGCATAATCGTAGTGTTGTTAATGTTACATCTTTATATATCCAAGATCAGATTGAATTGCTGCCACAACTGCAATTAATTGCAGGCGTGCGCTACGATTTGTTTGAAGTGGATTTTCGCCAGCGGAATGCAGGGAGAGACCACTTGAAAACAAGGGATGATTTGATCGCCCCACGCTTTGGGGTTATTTATAAGCCTATCGAGCCGGTTTCTTTTTATGCCAGTTACAGTCAGGCTTATGTTCCCCGTGCTGGCGATCAATTGACATCCTTGAATGTAACAGTCGATACGCTTAAGCCGGAAAAATTCACGACTCTGGAAACTGGAGTTAAGTGGGATATTCGTCCTGATTTGGCATTAACAGGTGCTGTTTATCAACTGAATCGAACCAATGTGATCACGGCTGATCCGAATGATCCGACACGAACCTTCTTAGCTAAGGGGCAGCGTACAGAAGGTGTGGAAATCAGTCTCAATGGTCAATTGACTTCAGACTGGAGTGTAATGGGCGGTTATGCCTATCAAACCGGTGAATTTACTAGTGAAGTACCCGGGGTGGCAAAAAAAGGAGCTACGGTAGGGGAGCTTCCCCGGCATACTTTTTCCGCCTGGAATCGATATGATATTACTCCTAAAGTGGGAGCGGCAGTTGGCGTGATTTATCGCGGTGAGATGTTTGCTTCGGCTGATAATACAGTCAGAATTCCCGATTTTACAAGAGTTGATGCGGCATTGTTTGCGCAGTTTACCAAGCGGTTCCGCGGTCAGTTAAATATTGAGAATTTGTTTGATGCCAATTATTTTGCTTCGGTACACAACAACAATAACATTACGCCGGGCTCACCAATAGCCATTCGCGCGACTTTAATTGCAAATTTCTAACAAATAAACAGTAATATCAAAAAAGCAGTTGATAAGATATAAATTGATTTTATAAATAATAATAATTATCATTGATGTTCGTATTTGTATTGATTAATTTTAAAAAGGGCTCCTAATGATGTTTCTATCTAAAAAACTCATGATTTCAATAAGGAAGTTGTTGATAATGAGTTTAATTGTTTTTACTTTAATGATAAATAATACCAGTGTATTTGCTGCAGCTGATGTTCAAGCGATTCAAAACGCTGTGACTGCTTACCAGACGATTGGAACGTTGCGCAGAGAAACGCCAATTAATGGAGATGCTATTGCAAATGCTTATGCAGGTGCGTTACAAACACTTGTGCAGGAAGTAGATACGGCCAATAATCTGAAGTTGGATAGTGATGTCTTGGCTGCAATTGACGAAATCAAAAGTGGAAATGAACCGGCATTGGCAGGTCAGGTAGTCGATAAGACTCTGCAACGTGTTTTTTATCAAGTTGTTTTTAATCGTATGTCAGATATACGCAATCTGTTTGAGTCCACTTCAACTGAGGTATTAAATCAAATGTTGGATGAAATGGTTGCGTCTTTTCAAGCGATTTCAGGAAATGTCGCCAGAGCCAATCAAGTGCTGAGTGCGGATAAACAATCAATCGTGGAAGGTAGCAATCCGGGAGCCGATATTGCGTTTAATGAATCGGTTGCACGAATTAGAACAGCGCTAAATAAAAGCAATCCGGAAGAAGATGCTGGTGTTGTCGCTGTTGAGCGTTACGTTACAAGAATCTCATCGCTAGCCCGGGCGTATTACAACGCTGTTCTACGCGAAGTAGCAGGCGCTATAGAAAGTAAAAACAATGCGGATGTTGAAGGGATGCGCGTAGAGCTGAAAGAAGGAGAGGTTTTCTATCGCACTATCGAATCTCTGGTTGCACGCGATAATCCCGTGGGTAATTTGCTCATTAAAGCCCGATTGGCAGGTGATGGTTCTGATCTTGTAGTGGACGAGATAGTTAGCGATTTAAACAAAGGAATGCTGGGTCGATCAAGAGGGGAAATGGCTAATATTGCTACAGCTGAAAATCGTGTAGGAAGAATGGCGGAGGCTTCAGGAACAGTGGAATTTGCCAAAATCTTTATGCCTGATCTTGAATTACGATTGGGCGCGGCTGTGCGCGGCAATCTGGAAACCGCATTGAATGATCTGAATAGTGCGGCTAAAGCAGATGATGCTGCTAAATCAGCGGCGGCCCAAGCTACAATAACGACGATTTTTGATAGTTATGAGGCTGCGCTTAATTTAACTGAATATGACGCTACTACTGAAACAGCGTTGATTGATAATGCAGTTGCAAGTTTCAAGACAATTGGTGAATTACGTGCAGAAACTACGATTAATGGAGCAGCAATCGAAGCCGCCTATGCAGGGGAATTGCAACAACTGACACAATTGGTTGATCAAGTATATGGCTCAACGATTGACGCAGATGTATCGGCTGCAATTGAATCGGTAAAGGCTGGAAATGAAATTCCATTTTCGCTGCAAATCATCGATAAATCATTACAACGTGTATTTGCTCTCGTTGTTTATAACCGAACAACGCTCGTGATAGAAAACTTTGATAGCTTATCCACTGATGATCTGGTCTTAGAATGGGATAGAGCTAATTCAGCTTATGGCGCTATTGCTGGTACTGCCGCTAGGGTTAACAAGGTTCTCACGGAGGATAAACAAACACTCCAGGATGGCAGTAATCCCGACTTAGACGATCAAATTACTTTGGCGTTTGTGCAGGGAAGAGAGGCATTAAGCAAAGCAAATTCGGATGATAGCTTCAATGTCGTAATAGCGCGTGAAAACATCATCGTTCCATTGGCGAGAAGCTTCTTGATCGGTGTATTGCGCGAAATCGAAGGAATTATTGCGAGCCGGGATACGGATGCAACAGAAGCAAGAGAAAAACAGATCGAAGGTGAATTTTTCTACCGTATCGTCGAGAGCTTTATTGCTCCGGATAATCCTGCTGGTAACGATCTGATTAAGGCTCAATTAACGGGTGACTTAGCTAATGTAGTCGCAAACGAAATTGTTATTGAGATCAGCAAAGGAATTATTGGTCAGGTCAATAGAAATATCGGCATCATTGAGTCGACTTTTGGGATTGACAGGGATCAGGCTCTCGTAGCGGTTGAGAGAGTTTCTTTGTATATCAATATCTTTTTACCGGATCTGGAATTGCGTTTAGGTACTTTGGAACGTGTAAAAGTACAAAATGCATTGCAAGATCTGAGAGAAGCCAGTGAAACCGATAACGTGTCCAAAGCATTAACTGCGGGATCGACACTGACCGGAATCATATCAGCGTACGAAAACGAATTAATCTAGCGATTGGATTGAACATATAGCCCATCACTGAAAATTTCAGTGATGGGCTAATTTATTTTATTTCGAATAATAGAATTAACTGATAACGAGTTGATTTTACCTAGAAACAGAAGGGCTCTCTTCTGTTTCGTTCGAAATAATCATGGTGTACTTCGTAGCTCCAGTAAGAGTGCCTTTCTTATTCCTAAACCTGGTGCTTTCAATCAAATTTTATGGGATTGTGTCACGATTATGACAATAAACGGTTTGTGGTAGTGGTTGTTCATTGCATATACGATTTACCGTTTAATGTTAACGCTGCTAACTGCTGCAATGAAAACAATCTCGACAATGATCTTCTCCATCGAGGAACAGATAAAATGTATCATGCTGCTTACTTCTTTAATTGAATGTCGACGTGACTACTCATACTCCTACATTTTTTGATTGGATTTTCGAGAAAATTCCAGAAGAAGTCACAAATCTTGCATTCGAACTTCATAGTCAGCGTACTCAAAATATTGCAATCGAAGTTTTAGACTCAACTTCCATTTTATTTAAGCAGATAGATGGCCTTTGCCAAATTAAAGACACTGAACTGCTATTTACCTCGATAGCAGCAAGAAATCACTGCACAGCACTCCGTTGCTTTCGTCAGTTTGAGAGTTCGGATTTGCCACTGGATGCTCAGAAAATTTTTGATGAAGCACACCAATTAGAGATTGATGAAATTGGGCATTCAGACTTTGCCAGCGGTCGATTTTTAGGATTGGTTTCTCAGAAAATTGATGTTTTAAAGAGTGGAGTTAAAGTTATTAATGCTTCGAATGCTCATTATGTTTTTAGTGTGTTAAGAAGTATAGGTAATGCCCTACCGTTTCTTAAGGAAATAAAAAGCCAGAGCTTGGTTGATTTGGTGGAAGCGCAGTACCCAAAAACTTCAAGAGACTTTGCCGCTGGTATGTTTTTCAATCAATTGAATAATTATCTATCGAATCATCCTGATCGAGCTAGAGAGCTATACACTTTTGTTCGAAATCAAATATCAACTGAGAATACCGGTTTATATGGTTCGGCCTTAATCGGTATGACAAGAGCTGGTCATTTTGTCGATGCAACTGAGCTTGCTTTGATTGATACTGTATCTGAATGTACTGATCTTTTGGCTGCTGCTTTGTGGGCACTAGGCTGCTTGAAAAATTATTGGGAAAAAGAATCGGAGCTAAAAAATCGGGTGCAGCAAGTTCTGAAGGTGATGGGGCATCATTCAGATTCAAGAGTTAGTTTACAAGCTTGGCGAGCTCTCTCAAGCGCCGCTGTTTCACAGCCCGAATTAGTCACTGAGCTTCTGAAACATGCGCAACCAAACAATCAGAGTGCATTACTAGTACTGAGCGATTTTGCTTTTATGAATTTCAAAGTGGCAAAAGATCATCCCAACTTTTCAGAAATTTTAGATGCTTTGACCAGCTTGGATGCAGATCGAACAAATGATTTTGATTATATTTTGTCGCAATTAATTGAAATTAATACTTACGATGAATTGGTATATAACAGCTTAACTACTTGGGTGGTTAAACACTACGATAACAGGAATTCGGATGGAAAATTGGGTTTGTGTTTTGCCCAAAGCATAAGGGAATTAGTCGGCAAGCCCTTGTTGTATGAATTGATTACTCGCTGGTTAATTTCTGATGAAAGGATTCTTGGTGCTGCTTTTCGTGACCTAATTGGTCATTTGTGGGTTCATGAAGTGAGGCAGCCTATTTTTGCAAAGAATATTCTCGATACCTTGAATGCTGATGATTTTAAATATCTCGCACGGCGCTTGTTGGGTTGGGTATCTCATGAAGAAGCATTGCTGGCATTAACATTTTCATTACTGAATACCCAAGATGCTCAGCAAAGAACCTTTAATCTTATTTATACATTGTTGGTTGAAGAAGTGGGACGTAATTATTCTCAATCCACGTTGGAAGCTATTCAGGAAAAATTAAAGAACGCCTTGTCCGAGGAAAAACAATTATTAGAACAAGTGCAAACGAGTTTGCTTACTTACACAGAGGCAATTAAGCGATTGCCTGTCCGACACGAATTTCGTCCGCCAATTCCAACACGCATAGGACATGCTGTTGCATTGAGAAAAGCTAGAAAGCAACAAGAGGCAATGGATAAAGCAAATGAAAAATCAATATTGCGCCAACTCTGTACAACAGTTTCGCTAAAAGCTGGTACAGGTAGTTTCTCGATTTTCCAAGGAAAAATCAGTGATATCAATCACCTTGGTTCGTTTTCTTGTTTTATTTCATTGCCAGCACAATACGTTGTTGACCCCCTCAATGATGAAATTAAAAATCTGGGCTTTAGATCTGCTAAACGAGGAGATCGGTGAAGCTGGTTATTGCTGAGTATTTGCGCTCACTCAAAGAGCGAGATGAATTGGATCGCCTGCTGCCCGATCTATTAGTGGAAATGGGTTATGTTCCTGTGGCCCGCCCACAAACGGGTAATAGACAATATGGTGTCGATATTGCAGCCAGGGGTAGAAATTCTGAGTTTGATTTAGATGAATTAATGCTTGTTGTAGTCAAGCAAGGAGATATAGGCCGTGCTGAATGGGATGGTGACAATCAATCTGTGCGCCAAAGTATCAACGAGATTTTTGATGTTTATTTAAAGTCTCACCTCGAACCGCAAGATCATGATCGTAGTATTCGCATTGTAGTTGCCACTAACGGAGAGTTGAAACAAACCGTGCAAGCCAGTTGGAGTGGATTTGTTAGTGATAACAAAGCTAGAGCATGTATCGAATTTTGGGGAGCGGATACGATTGCTGAACTGATCGAAACACACCTTTTAGATGAGCATATTTTCCTTGACGAAGATCGCCGCGATTTGCGACGGGCACTGGCATTATCCGGTGATAGTGAGTATGACCGGCAAGACTTATATCGTCTATTTAAACGTTCCTTGGATTTGAATGATAAAGGGCGATTGACCGACAAGCCTAAGACGGGCAAAGCTTTGTTGAAAGCTTTGCGAATCGTTAATCTATCAGCTCAAATGTTTGCTCACTGGACGCTGCGCGATGACGGTGATACTCGTCAAGGCCTTTTTGCGGTCGAACGTGCTATGTTGTGGACTTGGCACCGTATTTGCCTCGCTGATGAAAAAGATAAACAAAGTGCAATAGTGGGTCCTCTTCGTCTAATATGGTGGATTTACTATCGCTTTACAATTCAATATCATGCAAGAATTCAACCGTATTGCTTCGTGGAAAATAGCATAATCCGATATGCCTCGAATGGCCCGGAATCTTCATTAATTGCATTTGAGCAGATCGGTATTCTGGCAAGCATCGTTTTGTTTCAAGGTTTCCATCCAGTATCTACAGAAGAAGAGAAAGCTTTTTATTCAAATAACGCACAGATAGTGATTGAGGCTTTGGAGGCATTTCTAAAAAATAATGGAATTAGCAGTTCTCCATGCCTTGATCGGCATAGTCAAGACATTACCCTGGCATTGGTGGCATTATTTGGATTGGGGCGAGTAGAAACAGCCAAAGATTGGCTGAAGAAACTGTTCCGCAATGTGGATTATGCTTACAAAGCGAAGAAATTTATCCCTATTGCTACTGATTCCTTAGATGATTTGGTGGAAGAGGGCGGTTGGTTTGGTGGACAAGCAAATGAGCGCATGATGGAAACGTCCTGGATGTTGGCTATTTTTGCTGGTTGGAGTGCTATTTTGGGTATGGATAAAATGTATGAAGTGTTAGCTCAGAATGTTCGCGATCGGTATCCAGAGATATGTATACAACTCTGGCACCCCGAAAAAGATATATACCGACATCTTTACTTCCAGCCCGCACATTCTGAATCTGGTGTAGCCGAAGCGCCAATTGAATTGCCAGCAACTGCAAGTGAATATCGGCAACAAATGCAAATGATTTGTGAATCGGAGTTTGGAGAGATACTTCGTGAATCGCCAGCAGCACAATCTGGTTTAATGGTTCTTGATTTTATCGCGTATCGACACTTTTCAACTCCTGTGCAGCCTGTATTTTGGTATTCGCTGCTGAATAATACCGCTGGCTGAATAACCGATTAGATTTTCTTGGTAAAATTTTCTTAACTAAAACTTATCTTTAAGAGCTTAGATTGATGAGTTTTTGGCAGTTCTCTGTCCCACTGCAATAAATTTCCGGATATATGGAATGGTTTTGTCCGATTCCCGCATTGCCAATAACAATTTCTGATACAACCCTTGCTTGCCAATACGGACTTTTCTTAACTCAAGATTTTTGGTTTTAATATCCGCCAGCCACTCCGGTAGTACGCAGACGCCGCGATTTAAGGCGGTCATGTGCAGCATAATTTCCAGTGATTCAATCGGTTTTAGTTTCTCCGGTTTTAGGTGTGCGGGGGTCATAAAATGCGTCAGAATATCCAATCTTTCCAGTGGCACCGGGAAGGTTAACAAGTTTTCCTTGCTCAAGTGTTCAGGTGTTAAATATTTTATGCCTGCTAACGGATGATCGGCACACACTAGCAGTACCAATTGATATTCTGCCAAAATCTCATAAACGATTTTTTCTTTTTTGACTATATCGGGTGTGATCAGAACGTCAATATGATGGTTGAGCAAACCTTCCAATCCGGTAAATTGGAATTTTTGTACAATATCTATATCAATCTCGGGCATTCCCCGCATGAACTGGCCGATCATCCCCGTAAGCCATTCAAAACAGGGATAGCATTCCACACCGATACGTAAAATACCTTGTCGGCCCACACTATAAGCTTCGAGAGTTTTCTCCGCCTGCGATAAAACCGGCAATACTTGATTGGCTACCTCCAGAAGAAGTTTACCCGCTTGGGTCAAGCGCAAGTTACGGCCCTCACGTTCCCATAATGTAATGCTTAGTTTCTTTTCCAGATAACCAATCTGATGCGATAAGGCAGGCTGACTTAAACATAGCGCATTGGCAGCTTCGGTGAGCGTGCCATTAGAATGGAGCGCCTGGATGATTTTAAGATGACTGTGTTCGATCATTTATTAGGAAACCTTATTGATAGATCAAAATTTATCATTATTATTCATTAATCGTTATTCGTACAATAACCCCATCAATATTTATGAGTGGTGATGAAATTATGGTAACGACACACAACCTCGGGTTTCCACGCATCGGTAGAAACCGGGAATTAAAGTTTGCTTTGGAAAAATACTGGAAAGGTGGCATTTCTGAATCAGCCTTATCGGATATCGCGGCGGATCTGAGAGTTCGGCATTGGCAGGATCAATCGATACTCGATTGGATTCCAGTCGGTGATTTTTCATTATACGATCACGTGCTGGATATGAGCTTTATGCTGGGCAATATTCCGGAACGCGTCAGCACGTTTTCCACCGGCAATACAATCGATAACTATTTTCGTGTGGCAAGAGGCCGCTCAGCCAACGATATTACCGCTCATTCCTGTATTAATGCAGGTGAAATGACCAAATGGTTTGATACCAATTATCACTATATCGTACCCGAGTTTAACCGGAATACAAAATTCTCACTAAATGTCAGTGGCCTGCTTGAGCAAATTCAACACGCTCAGAAAATCCATCAGCATATTAAACCCGTCATACTTGGGCCGGTCACCTATTTATGGCTTGGAAAATCCAAGGATGGCAGCGATAAGCTTGACCAATTGGATGAATTACTCGTTATTTATGCGCAATTGCTAGATCGGCTAAAGCATGCGGGTATTCACTGGGTACAAATCGACGAGCCGATTCTGGTTATGGAATTGGCGCAGGAATGGAAATATGCGGTGCGCAAAACATATTATCAATTACAAGCTGCGTCTGTGAATTTAATGTTGACGACATACTTTGGGCAGTTACAAGATAATCTGCAACTTGCTTGCGAACTGCCGGTTCAGGGCTTGCATCTGGATGCTGTTACGGCGCATGATGAGATTGACAAAGTGATTGATTGGTTACCGGCGCATAAAATACTTTCATTGGGTGTTGTTAACGGACGTAATGTCTGGAAAACCGATTTAACTCATACACTGAATTGGCTAGAGCCCGTACATGCACGACTGCAAGATCGACTTTGGCTCGCACCATCCTGTTCATTGCTGCATGCACCTGTTGATCTGGAAAGTGAGCAAAAACTCGATGCGGATATTCGGTCATGGCTGGCATTCGCTGCACAGAAATTAAACGAAATCGAAGTACTTGCAAAAGCTTTGAATCACGGCAGAGAAAGCGTTGCTGTAGTTCTGCGGGAAAATAGCGCGACGGTTACTAGCCGCAAACAATCCAAGCGCGTACATCACGCGGACATAAAAGCACGTGTGGATGAAATCAATGAAGCGATGGGTATACGCCAATCGCCCTATCATCAGCGATCAATCCTACAGCGCAAGCAATTCCGATTGCCGCTGTTTCCTACCACAACCATTGGTTCTTTCCCGCAAACGCTGGAAATCAGACAAACGCGCCGTAATTTCCGCGAAGGCAAACTGCCGGAAGCGGAATACCGGCAAGCGATGCGTAAAGAAATTGAATTTTGTGTGCGGGAGCAGGAAGCATTGGGATTGGATGTTTTGGTGCATGGTGAGCCGGAGCGTAACGATATGGTGGAATATTTCGGCGAGCAACTCGATGGGTTTGCCTTTACTCAATTTGGCTGGGTCCAATCGTATGGATCACGGTGTGTCAAGCCGCCGATCATTTATGGCGATGTTTCACATTCACATGCCATGACTACGGAATGGATCGAATATGCCCAATCACTTACCCAAAAGCCGATGAAAGGAATGCTTACGGGGCCTGTCACAATGTTGAATTGGTCATTTGTTCGTGACGATCAACCGCGCGCACAAACGTGTATGCAGCTGGCGCTTGCGATACGCGATGAAGTTCTGGGTTTGGAGCAAGCGGGCATCCAAATTATTCAAATTGATGAGGCCGCAATGAGAGAAGGTTTGCCACTCAGAAAATCGCAATGGGATGATTATTTGAACTGGGCAATTCGTGCATTTCGTGTCACCGCAAATGGCGTAAAAGACGCGACGCAAATTCATACGCATATGTGCTACTCGGAATTCAATGACATTATGGAGGCGATCGCACGTATGGATGCCGATGTGATTACGATCGAAACGTCACGTTCGGATATGGAATTACTGGATGCCTTTGATCAGTTTCGATATCCGAATGAAATTGGTCCGGGCGTATACGATATCCATTCGCCCAATATACCGTCTGTTGATTCCATTATTGAATTAATGGAGAAGGCTGCGCAACGAATACCGGTTGAACGTTTGTGGGTGAATCCCGATTGCGGGCTAAAAACACGCACTTGGGAAGAAGTAAAACCGGCATTGCACAATATGATTGCCGCCAGTCGGCATTTAGCCCGTCATTTAATCGCGAAGCAGGTCAGCTAAATTTGACTTGCCGGTGTTATTTAGCGATGATATGCAACACTTTATCCATCACGGTTTATAAGGAGTAATCATGACGACCAATACCATACTCAAGCAAAAAATCACTGCCATTATCAGCGAAAAGCATCTGCTCAAACATCCGTTCTATATTGCCTGGACTGAAGGTAAACTGACCAAGGAGCAATTGCGCCATTATGCTGAGCAATATTTCTATAATGTGCTGGCTGAACCTACCTACCTAAGTGCTGTGCATTTCAATACGCCACATATCCATTCGGAATCGAATAGTGGTGATATCAGCGTACGCCAGGAAGTATTGAAAAATCTGATTGATGAGGAACATGGCGAAAAGAATCATCCGACATTATGGAAAAATTTCGCTTTTGCTTTGGGAGCAAATGACAAGAGCTTAGCGAGTGCCTCTGCATTGCCGACTACCGAGAAGCTTGTTTCCACATTCCGCGATATTTGTTTAAATCGGCCTTTCTACGCGGGGCTTGCTGCGCTGCATGCATTTGAATCGCAAGTGCCTGACATTGCTGCGGTAAAAATTGATGGTCTGGCTAAGTTTTATGGTATGAAGAACCCTGAAGATTATGAATTCTTCTCGGTACATCAGAAAGCCGATATTTATCATTCTCAGGCAGAATGGGCAATTATCGAACGATTTGCCGACAACCCGGAAAAACAAGCGGAAGTTTTGGCTGCAACCCAAGAGGCTTGCGATGCGCTATGGGGTTTTCTGGATGGAATTCATGAAACCTACTGCGCTAACCTGATGTGCGAACAAAAAGAAGCGGTAACTTTACATTAGCGTTCGGAAGCTTGCTTAATTTTCTGATAAGTTCATGTAAAAGTTAATTCTATGATTATATTGCATTATTGTTAATATAATCCAAATCTCTTTCAAGCTTCTTTAGAAAGAATCGCAACAGACTGAGAATAAGCCAATCCCCGGTCATGCCGCGGATTGGCTTATTTATTGATACCTTGAAGAGTTTCCATTTCGATTATCAAAGGGTCACTACTGCGCGATAATTCGCTTTAATTCACGGTCAAAGTTTGCCGTATGGGAACGTGTTTAGCGTATATAATGCTACGTTTGATTGTTCCAAGAAAATCTTGCACTATCAGAATAGATTGTTATTCAATCTTCGCAAAACATTTTCATTACCATGCGCCCAATTTTAAAATCCAGAAAACTGACAAATGTTTGTTATGACATTCGTGGGCCAGTGCTTGAGCGCGCCCGTCAAATGGAAGAAGAAGGCCATCATATTATCAAACTGAATATTGGTAACCCTGCGACATTTGGTTTTGATGTGCCGGAAGAAATTTTGCAGGACGTAATTCGTAATTTATCGGATGCTTCCGGTTATTGCGATTCTAAAGGGTTGTTTGCTGCGCGCAAGGCGATCATGCATTACACGCAGGAAAAGCAGATAAAGAATGTGCAACTGGATGATATCTTTATCGGCAATGGTGTATCCGAACTGGTTGTTCTGGCAATGCAGGCCCTGTTGGATAATGGGGATGAAGTGCTGATTCCGATGCCGGATTACCCACTGTGGACCGCCGCCGTTGTGCTTTCAGGAGGGATAGCTAAGCATTATCTATGTGATGAAGAATCCGGATGGTTTCCCAATTTGGATGATATTCGTGCCAAAATCACACCGAAAACCCGTGCAATCGTCATTATCAATCCCAACAATCCCACCGGTGCCCTCTATCCTGATGAGTTGTTGCTGGAGATCATTGAAATTGCCCGGCAGCATCAATTGATTATTTATGCGGATGAGATCTATGACAAGATATTGTACGAACAAGCGACGCATACCTCCATTGCATCGCTGGCGGAAGATATTTTGTTTGTAACATTCAACGGACTATCCAAAAATTACCGGGCAGCTGGCTTCCGTTCCGGTTGGGCGGTGGTTTCGGGAGAAAAAAACCATGCCCGGGATTATATTGCAGGGTTGAATATGCTGGCGTCCATGCGATTATGTGCGAATGTGCCGTCGCAATTTGGAATTCAAACCGCATTGGGCGGGTATCAAAGTATTTATGATTTAACTCTGCCTACCGGCCGATTGATGCGCCAACGCGATGTAGCGTGGAAATTGTTGACCGATATTCCCGGTGTAACCTGTTTTAAACCGCAATCGGCATTGTATTTATTTCCCCGCTTGGATCCAGAAATTTATCCGATAGAAGATGATCAGGAATTTGCCTTACAACTTTTGCTTGAGGAGAAAGTTTTGCTTGTGCAGGGTACCGGTTTTAACTGGATGAAACCGGATCATTTTCGTGTTGTATTTTTACCTAATGTAGATGATTTGACTGAGGCTGTCGGACGTATTGCACATTTTCTGCAACATTATCGCAAGCGTCACGGTACGTACTGATCAAGAGCTTTGACTTTATTTCTTGTCAGCTGAACCCTATAATCACGCATCAACTTGATTATTAATTTTTTATTGAATTTATGAAACCCATTCACATTGGTTTATTAGGAGTTGGCACCGTTGGCGGTGGCACCTACACGGTTCTCAAACGTAACCAGGAAGAGATCGCACGCCGTGCCGGGCGGAAGATTGTCGTCAAGATGATAGCCGACAAAGATATGGATAAAGCCCGGAGTTTGGCGGATTCGGATGTGACGGTGACCTCCGATGCGCATGAAATTACTAAAAATCCTGATATTGATATCGTAGTGGAACTGATCGGAGGTCAGACCATTGCCAGGGATTTGATCCTGGAAGCGATCGCTCATGGCAAGCATGTCGTTACAGCCAATAAAGCGCTGCTGGCAAATCACGGCACCGAAATTTTTGCCGCTGCGCGTGCCAAAGGCGTTATTGTGGCTTTTGAAGCTGCGGTGGCAGGTGGTATTCCGATCATTAAAGCCTTACGTGAAGGTTTGACAGCAAATCGTATTACCTGGATTGCCGGAATCATCAATGGCACAGCAAATTTTATTTTGTCGGAAATGCGTGAAAAAGGATTATCGTTTGAGCAAGTTTTGATGCAAGCACAAAAACTTGGTTATGCCGAAGCTGATCCTACCTATGACATTGAAGGCATTGATGCGGCGCATAAAATTACTTTGATGTCAGCGATTGCATTTGGTATCCCAGTACAATTCAGTAAAGTTTATACCGAAGGAATTACCAAGCTAACCGGTGAAGATATTCGTTATGCGGAAGAACTGGGTTATCGTATCAAGTTGTTGGGAATTACCAAGCGCGTGGAGAAAGGCATTGAATTGCGCGTGCATCCTACGTTGATTCCGATGCGACGTTTGATAGCCAATGTCGAAGGCGTGATGAATGCGGTTGTCGTTAGGGGTGATGCGGTTGGTGCCACACTTTACTACGGTGCTGGGGCCGGTGCTGAACCTACTGCCAGCTCGGTGATTGCGGACCTGGTTGATGTGACGCGCATGCAAACCGCTGATCCGATGCACCGCGTTCCAATCTTATCCTTTCAGCCGGATTTATTATCTGATACGCCGATTATTTCGATGGAAGAAGTCGAGACTTCATATTATTTGCGCATGCAGGTAATCGATAAACCGGGTGTCATGGCTGAAATTACCCGCATCGTGGCAGACCACGATATTTCTATCAGTGCTCTAATCCAGAAAGAAGCCAGCAGCGATTCTGACAGGGTCAGCATTATCATGCTGACCCACTTGACGGTCGAAAGGAATATCAATGCGGCGATTGTACAGATCGAATCGTTATCTGTGGTGATGAGCAAAGTGATCCGCATCCGCATTGAAGAGCTAAACAATTAATACTAAAGTGAGTCCCGATTATTCGAGAGCTTGACGGAGATTTCCCGGCAGGCCAAACCATAGGTTATCTGAATCAACAAAATTAGCATGCGTTATATTTCTACTCGCGGCGGAATGCCGCAGAAATCTTTTTCTGAAATTCTTTTGAGCGGTTTAGCGCCCGATGGCGGATTGGCGATGCCGGAGATCTATCCCAAAGTTACAATGGCAGAACTGGATGCTTGGAGAAACTTGAGTTATCCGTCGCTTGCATTCGAAATTTTGTCACGGTTTGCGGATGATATTCCGATTGATGATCTGCGCAATCTGATCAGCCAGACGTATACTCCCGAGGTTTTCGGCAGCGTGGATATTACGCCACTAAGGACCTTGGAGCCGGGTTTACATATTTTGGGATTATCCAATGGACCGACTCTGGCGTTCAAGGATATCGCGATGCAATTGCTCGGTAATTTATTTCAGTATCAATTGGCCAAAACCGGGGATGAATTGAATATTCTCGGTGCGACATCGGGGGATACCGGTTCCAGTGCCGAATATGCCATGCGTGGTAAGCACGGCATTCGCGTTTTTATGCTATCCCCATTGGGGAAAATGAGCCGCTTTCAAACTGCGCAAATGTTTTCGCTGCAGGATAAGAATATTTTCAACATCGCGATTCGCGGCGTGTTCGACGACTGCCAGGATATCGTCAAGGCCGTCAGCAACGATCATGCCTTCAAACTGGCGCACCGTATCGGCACGGTCAATTCGATTAACTGGGCGCGCATCGTGGCGCAAGTAGTGTATTATTTCAAAGGGTATTTTGCCGCGACCGGAAATAATGACGAACAGGTTTCATTTGCAGTTCCATCCGGGAATTTCGGTAACATTTGTGCCGGGCACGTGGCGCGAATGATGGGGTTGCCTATCAAACATTTAATTCTGGCAACCAATGAGAACGACGTACTGGATGAGTTTTTCCGAACCGGCGTGTATCGTCCACGTACCACCGCGGAAACCCGGCACACCAGCAGTCCATCGATGGATATTTCCAAAGCCTCCAACTTCGAACGTTTTATTTTTGACTTGACTGACAGAAACGCGGAGCAGGTGACTGAATTCTGGTCAAAAGTCGACCAAGGCAACGCCTTTGATCTATCCATCACACCATTATTTCCTAAAGTCAAGGACTACGGTTTTGTTTCCGGAAGCAGCAGCCATGCCGCGCGGATTGCAACTATTCGGGATATTTACCAGCGCTATCACGTGCTGGTCGATACCCATACCGCAGATGGTTTGAAAGTCGGACAAGCACATCGCGAGGCGGGTGTGCCATTGATTTGTCTGGAAACCGCCTTGCCTGCCAAATTTTCTGAAAGCATCACGGAAGCCATTGGTTGCGAGCCGGAACCCCCAGTCGGCTTCGAGAATCTGGAAAGCCTTCCGCAGCGGTATGTGGTTAAAGAGACGGATGTGCAAGCGATCAAGGAATATATTGATCAGCAATGTAAGATACCTGTGTAGTTTATTCCGGTTCCGGGAAGGAATAATACACCCCGTATTTTACTGTGGTGTTTCCCTTTTGCTAAGCTGACGAGACTGCAATCATATCGATTTTCAGTCGCGTAGGATATACGGCAGTGCCAATCGCTTCTACTATCAATGATGACCTGGCCGGTTACCTCGTTCCATTACGCTCATTCCACGATTAATTTTATAATATTGTTAAACTATATGCTCATAGCGTTATCAATGATATGACGTGGGAGGAGAAATTAACGAATTTTTGCTTCCACTTGTAAACAATTCGAGTAATTTTTACACTTTCAGCTATTAAAATTAACTTTTATTTCTGCGAAACTGTTGCTTCATCACCCTAAGCGATGTTACGGATTTCATATATCTTAAAAATCAGCATAGTTGTGATTCAGTTGAGTTGGCTCAGTGCTTGCGCCAACCTTTCGTATTATGCGCAGGCTGTCAATGGGCATTTTAAAGTAATACATCATTCGCGACCGATTAGCACGGTAATTGCAAACCCTGCTGTTGATCCTAAATTGAAGCAAACATTGAGCAAAGTGATGCAGATGCGTGAATTTGCCAGCCGGGAGTTAAAGCTGCCGGATAATCTGAGCTATACCAGTTATGCAGACTTAGAGCGTCCTTTTGTGGTGTGGAATGTTTTTGCTTCCCCCGAACTTTCGCTTAAACTCAAAAAATGGTGTTTTGTGCGGGTAGGATGTGTCAATTATCGCGGTTTCTTTTCTCAAGCCAAAGCCGAGCGTTATGCGGAAGAACTGCGCCAGGAAGGGTACGATGTTCATGTCGGTGGAATTCGTGCCTACTCCACGCTCGGCTGGTTCAGCGATCCGGTGCTGAATACTTTTATCGGTTACTCCGAAATGGATCTTGCCCGGTTAATTTTTCACGAGTTGGCGCACCAGGTTGTTTATGTGCCGGATGACACTGCTTTCAATGAATCTTTTGCCACGGCTGTCGAGCATGAAGGTGTAAGACGCTGGTTTGCAAGCAATGGCACAGCTTTCGAGCAAGCAGCATTAAGCATCCGCCAAGAAAGGGAAGCAATTTTTACTGATTTAATATTCAGGCATCGGAAAAAACTACATGAACTTTTTGATTCAAATGTGAGCGATTCCGAGAAGCGTATTCGGAAAGCTCAGATTTTTGATGAATTACGCGCTGAATTTTTGTACCTGAAAGCTGAGAAAAGCGAGCTGGCCAACTATGACCGGTGGTTCGGACAAACTTTGAATAATGCATTACTGGCGACTGTTTCAATTTATACTCAATTATTACCGGCATTTAAAGGAATACTCAAACAGCAAGGCCAGGATATGCAACATTTTTTTGATGCAGTAATAAGAATTAGCAAGTTACCTAAACATGAGCGGAATGCAATACTCCTGAAAGCCGCCGAAAATTATTCTCACTGGAATGTCGTCGAACGGTAATTTTCAAATCGCTACGAAAGAATTCATAGAAGGCAAATATATGCCAGGGACAGCTGATCAGTCAGTAAGGTAAAAAACACAAACTACTTGATCAAGCTCAATAATCGCCGGGTTTCTTTTTCGTCCAATTCCAACCATTGCCCGCGCTTGATTCTGGGCGGCAGATTAATCGGGCCGAAGCGCACACGCATCAGGCGGCTTACCGTCAATCCTATGGCTTCAAACATACGTCGTACTTCGCGATTCTTACCTTCTTTCAAGATCACGCGATACCAGTGATTAGCGCCTTCTCCGCCTTGATCTGCCAGATAGGTGAATGCTGCCTCACCGTCTTCTAATGTTATACCGGTGGTTAATTGTTGCATTTGTTCTTCAGTGAGCTCGCCCAGTATTCGTACAGCATATTCCCGCTCCATTTCAAAACGCGGGTGCATCATGCGATTGGCCAAAGCACCGTCGTTGGTGAAAATCAACAAGCCACTGGTATTAAAATCCAGGCGGCCGATAGCAATCCATTTGGAAGATCGCAAATACGGCAGTTTGTCAAAGACGGAAGGGCGGCCTTGCGGATCATTGCGGCTGACAATTTCACCTTCCGGTTTGTGATAGAGCAGTACTTTAGGTAACTCTTCTTCCTCATGAATGCGAATTACGCGCCTGCCGATACGTACTATGTCGCCCGGCCCGGCCCGGTCCCCGATCACGGCTATGTGATCATTCAGTTTGACTTGTCCTGAAGCAATCAGTGCTTCCATTTCCCGTCTCGAGCCCAAGCCTTTTTGCGCTAACAGTTTCTGCAGCTTGAAAGTGAGTGTTGCCGATACGGCGGAGGAGGCGGCTAGTGGTTCTGTAGCATTTTTCTTTAAGGTAACTGTTTTTTTCTTGACTGGCCTGATGGGCTTGTTTACTTTCATGAGTGTTTGAATCCGGGAAATGTGCTGACTGAAACGGTCATTAAATGAATCATTAAACAACCGATTTTAAACCATTCAGAGTTCAATCATGAACTATCCCTCATGGTTCGATATATGATTGAGTATTCATTTTCCAGACTTGTTTCTAATGGAGTCCTTTGCAAGATGCCGCAACCTTATCATTTCGATGCAATTCCGGGTTTATTTCTGACGGATCGGGTGATTTTTAGTCATTTCTCCACTAATGGGCCATAAGTAATCACTCTAAACCGGGTATTTTCGGTCAAGAGAGCGTAATATTCCTTGTTTACGCGATCAATTGCCGATCGACAAAGAGATTGGGTAGCTTTTTCAGGTTTATAATCCATAATCAATAGTATATGTCAAGCATGCGCTTTGGCTAGGCCGGGGTAACGCAGCGTTTCGGCATTGAACCACCGCACCTGGCTGCCGAAGGTGCGCTCTACAACATAGCGGGATTTAGTAATCAGGTTGTTGCATTGCAACTCCCAGTGCGTCAAAGGATAATTCCTGGTAGCTTTGTCGGCATGAATGCGGGTTCCTGGTTGGATATGGGCTTTCTCCACCAACACATTTAGCAGCGGCTTGCTGTCATGGCAATTGGCCGCGGCGGTGATTACTGCCATGATATCAATTCGGCACTATCGTCCCTTGTGTGCTGTTTATAACCAAATACCGCTTTGCCGTCTTTCCTGACCCAACGTGCTTCGCTATCCACTCCGGGCTCGAGAGCTGCGTATAATAATTTGATTCTACTCAATGAATGGGTGAAGGAATCACTCTCATAAGGTAAAAAAATTACCTTATATTGTCAGAATGGGAGAAGTTGCTTTAGAAAGGCAATTTAATACCAGGTGGTAAGCCTAACCCGCTACTCAGTTCCGCCATTTTTTCCTGAGTTGTTGTTTCCACGCGCCGCACGGCATCATTAAAGGCTGCTGCAACGAGATCTTCGAGCATTTCTTTATCGTCTCCGACAAGACTGTCATCAATGCTGACTCTTTTGATATCATGACGGCAGGTCATAATCACCTTAACCATACCCGCTCCGGACTGTCCTTCCACTTCAATGGTGGCGAGTTTTTCCTGCATTTTTTTCATGTTCTCCTGCACCATTTGAGCTTGTTTCATCATATTTCCCAGATTACCTCTCATCATTGCTGTCTCCTTTGTTTTGAATGGGTTTAATTGAAGGAATAATTAATTTGGCATCAAATTGTTCAATCAGCTCTTGCACAACCGGATCTTTCTCAATTGCTGTAATGGCTTGTGCCTGTTTTTCTTCTTCTGCGCGCTGTTGTATTGCTGCAGGTGTCAATCCTGTGATAATGCCAACGAAAAAATCAAGTGCGATAGGCTTGCCAAAAAAAGTATTCACTGCAGACTGGATTTTATCCTGATATTTCTTTTCCAGCAGGTGCTTATGCACTTCCGGAACGCAGAGTTCTATTTTATCAGTTGAAAGAATTTTGGCTTCACTATGTTGTGCCAACATTTTAGCCATTCCTGCAAGCTTTAATTGCTGAGCCAGTTGCGGCCAAGTAAGATCGGAGTTATTAGCCGGTACGGGCGGGGTTATATCCGGGATGGGTTGCGGTTCATGACCAACTTTTACGGATTGCGGGATGCTTATAGAAGAAACTTGAGGCGGTTGTTGATGTGCTATAAGATCCTCCGGCATGAAGGTAAGCATACGGAGTAATGTCATGGTAAAGCCGGCATATTCATCGGGTGCCAGGCTCAGATCGCCGCGCCCGTGCAGTGCGATTTGATAAAATAATTGTATATCGTCGGGCGCCAGAATTTTTGCCAGCGCATTGATGCGTATATAATCAGGAATATCTTCGCCCAGTGCTTGAGGAATGACTTGCGCCAGCGCGATACGGTGCAGGATGACCGCCAGATCCTGCAATGCACAGTCGAATGAAAGGCACTGGGTTTCCATTTCATCAGCCAATGATAATAATTTCAGACCATTCTTCTGGGTCAAGGCATCCAATAAATCAAACAAGTAGCTATGGTCAATGATACCCAGCATATCCCGTACGCTGGCTTCTTCAATTTTACCTGCTCCAAAAGCAATGGCTTGATCCAGTAAGCTTAATGCGTCGCGCATGCTGCCTTGTGCCGCGCGAGCGACTAGCTGCAGTGATAGGATGTCGCAAGGGATTTTTTCTTGTGCCAGTATTTTCTTCAGGTGATCGGTAATTTGAGGTTGCGGGATTTGCTTCAGATTAAATTGCAAACAACGCGATAAGACTGTGATAGGAATTTTCTGCTGATCGGTGGTCGCGAGTATAAATTTGACATGCGCCGGTGGTTCTTCCAGCGTTTTTAGCATGGCATTGAACGCCGACTTGGAGAGCATGTGCACTTCGTCAATGATATAAATCTTGTAACGCCCGCAGGTAGGGGCATATAGTGCATTTTCCAGTAACTCGCGCATGTTATCGACTTGGGTATTCGAAGCCGCATCCAATTCAACCAAATCAATGAAGCTTCCGGAATCAATTTGCACACATGTTGTGCAAGTACCGCAGGGTGTTGCGGTTATACCTGTTTCACAGTTGAGGGATTTGGCCAGGATACGGGCGATCGTTGTTTTGCCGACACCACGTGTTCCGGTCAGCAAGTAGGCGTGATGCAACCTGTTTTGTTCAAGCGCATTAGTCAAGGCTCTGACTACATGTTCCTGTCCAGTCAGCTCTGTGAAATTTCTTGGACGCCATTTGCGCGCAAGGACTTGTGTTTGGGACACTTTTTAGATTTGAAAACGATTAAACCTACCCGCAATGCGCAAATGACACTCTCAGTTTGCATTGGGTGGCGAGCCAGACCCCCGGCACTCGCAATAAATAGCTGTGGCTGCTTCCTTCCGGACCTGACCCGATTCACTACCTTGCAATGCGGGGAGGCCCGCCATAAAACTTACTAAAACAGAGCGAGCAGTATACCAGCAGATGATGGATTACTCCAATTTGATTGCCGCAGTATTCGCCCAATATTGGGGAATTTCATCATGAAGCGATGAATGAAAATGGTTACTCGACTGAAAAAAAGAATAATATGACCTCTCTTAAAGTCCATGGCGTCGTTACAGCTGACGTATCCGGTTCAAAACATCACAAGTGCAATAAATAGTAATTCAATGCGCATTGGCCAAATCCGATAAAATGGGCGGTTTTATTCCGGGGCTTTTGAATAAAGCCATGACTATCACCCAATCGACTCGAATGCTAATTAAACCGAGCGATGCCGTCGCGTGGATCTCGTGTCAGCGCCGTGCATGGCTGGATAAGCATCAACCTACTGCGTATGAACCCGATGCATTTAATCAGCTGCTGAGTGATCGTGGTTTGGCGCATGAGGCGGCCATCCTCGCTAAACTGGAAAATCAATTTTCAGTAGTGCAAGCAACATCCTTCGAGCATACGCAAGCTTTGATCCAACAGGGTGCCCAGGTTATATATCAAGGACGGCTTGTGGATGAGCATCAAGGATTGGTGGGTTATCCTGATTTCCTGATTCGACAGGAAAGTGGTCAATACCAATCTGCAGATGCGAAACTTTCACTGAGTGAAAACAAAAAAGCAATTCAGATTCAATTGGGAATCTATCGACGATTATTGGGAAATGGATTGCCTGCCATGGTTTTTCTTGGAGATGGCCGTACTGCATTGCTCGGTGATGAGGTCGAATTGCTGGTCGATGAATTTATTACCAGCATGAAAGCCTTGCTTGACCTGGAACAGCAGCCATCGGTACGTTATAGTCATAGTAAATGCCGTATTTGTCCTTATGAAGCTCATTGCCGTCCGGAATTTGAGATGCGTGAAGATATCTCGTTGCTCTATGGCGTTCATGGTAAAGCCGCGGACGCTTTAGCCGAAGCCGGTATTTCGACTATTTCCCAGCTGGCTGCAAGTACCGTCGACACTGTACCCGATGTGCCTTATCTCAAGGGTAGTAAAAGAAAATACCGTGCCATTCTGCAGGCACAATCTTTTCTGAGCGGTAAAGTCTATTCACTGGATAAAACAGTTCTTCCGGAAGGAACCTGGATTCATTTTGACATGGAAGACAATCCGCTAACCAGAAGCCGTGAGCGTCATGTGTATCTATGGGGTTTTCTGCTGCCGGCATATGCCAAGGATGATTTCGATTATGTCTGGACTGACGATGAAGCAAATGACTATGAAGGTTGGCTAGGTTTTCTACAAAAGGTTGAGGCGTATCGTTCCTTATATCCATCGATAGTGCTAGCGCATTATTCGAATCACGAAAAAGCGACTATACGGAAGTATGCCGAACGCTATGCTATGGAAAATCACACCACAGTATTGTGGTTGCTGGGTCAAGATAGTCCTTTGTTCGATATACAGAATCCGGTGCTGAATTGCCTGGTCTTGCCATTGCAGGGATATGGACTGAAGGATATTTGTAAACATCCGGATTTGGTTGACTTTCAATGGGAGAATCAAGAATCCGGATCGCAGTGGTCAGTAGTACAATTTAATCGTTTTCTCTCAGAAACCAATCCGCGTGAAAAGCAAAAATTGAAAAATGAAATTCTCGGCTACAACCGCGATGACGTGGTGGCGACGCGCCATCTGGAATTATGGTTGAGAAACTTGTTTTGTTGATTAAAAGCCGATTGCCTCCTAAGTTCTATTCTTGTTCTGACGCAATAATTCGACCGTACGAATCTTCAAATCTTAAGATGTCATCTTCTCCGAGATAACTGCCGGATTGCACTTCGATCAAATGCAGCGGAATCTTACCGGGATTTTCCAAGCGGTGCATTTTACCCAACGGTATATAGGTCGATTGATTTTCGGTAAACAAGGTTTCTTTATTTTCCACGATGACTTTAGCGGTGCCACTGACGACAACCCAGTGCTCGGCACGATGGTGATGCATTTGCAGGGATAGTTTTTCGCCGGGCTTGACCATGATACGCTTAACTTGAAAACGTTCACCTTTATCGATCCCTTCATACCAGCCCCACGGACGATGGATTCGCAGATGCTCGAGATGTTCCTTGCGTTGATTGAGTTCAAGATGTTGTATTGCATCTTTCAATTGTTGCGTTTTGCTCTTGTGCATGACCAGCACGGCGTCGGCTGTTTCAATCACGATGATGTCATCCAGTCCGATGACAGTAACCAAGCGATTTTCTGCGCGGATATAACTTTTTTGGGTATCCAGTACCAGGGTATCGCCGCTGATAAAATTGCCATCGCTATTCTTGGGTGCAATTTTCCACAGAGAATCCCACGATCCGACATCGTTCCAGCCGAACTGTGCGGGCACCACAGCGGCACGGCTGGTTACCTGCATGATCGCGTAGTCAATCGAATCCGATGGGGAAGCAGTAAACGCATCTTTATCCGGCAAAATAAAACCAAGATCTGTGGTTCTTTCTAGCCAGGCTTGATGAACGGCAGTGAAAATATGCGGTTGGTGCCGTTGCAGTTCTTGCAAATAATTCTTGGCTGTAAAAACAAACATCCCGCTATTCCACATATAACCTCCTTCCTGTAAATAAGCGGTTGCGGTTTCCAGGTTGGGCTTCTCAAAAAAGGATTGAATGCGGTAAGCGGTGAGCAGAGGTGGTGCTTTAAGTTCGATCGCATCACCGGTTTTAATATAACCGTAGCCGGTCTCCGGCGAAGAAGGCGTGATGCCGAAAGTCACCAGATATCCTTCCTGAGCGGCGATTTTCGCTGTTTCTACAGCTTGCGCAAACGCATCCTGATCATCGATGACATGATCGGCAGGGAGAATGAGCATCAAGGCATTTTCGTCAATCTGGGTCAAATGAAAAGCTGCAAGTGCAATAGCCGGTGCGGTGTTGCGACCGATTGATTCGAGATAAATTGCTTCCGGTTTGATATTGATCGCTTCACATTGCTCCTGGATCAGAAATCGATGCTCGGAATTGCACACCAATATCGGCGCTTGTACATTCTCCAATCCTGTAGCCCGGCCAAGGGTGACTTGCAGCATGGTTTCTTTACCGACAAGCGGGAGCAACTGTTTGGGATAATTGGCGCGGGACAATGGCCACAGTCGGGTGCCGCTACCGCCGGAGAGAATGATGGGGTGAATATTCAAGTTCATTTTTCAGGTATTTTCAGTGTTGGGGTTTATGATGCCATACAAGCTAAGTCACTAACTTATTCGGGGGGTTGTCAAGCCTGTCACAAATAAAAAGCGTAACACGATTACGCATAAACAGGGCATTTTTGATAAGTAGCCTTTGGGCCAATAAGCATGACATACTTCAATAATCTATGATGAATTTGCTGGAGAGAAGCATTTACCTAAGAAAGTGCTTAACAAGCGTTATTTCGAGCGAGTTGAAATATCTTGAGATCCTTTAAATAAAATAGTGCATGCTTAGGTTAAAATACGCGTTATTTTCTTGCGTTGCGTTGCGTTGCGTTGCGTTGCGTTGCGTTGCGTTGTTTGTAGCAGCCTGAATTTTTGCTTTTCAATACTTGTATAGATCACTCAAGAAGGATTTTTCTATGAAATACCAGACCGATGATTTGCGCATTATCGGTGTTCACGAGCTTACTCCGCCAGTAGATCTCCATCGCGAATATCCCATGACGGAAATCGCGACCGAAACTGTTTACGCAGCGCGGCAGGCGACTCATCAGATTTTGCATGGTGAAGATGATAGATTGCTGGTCGTGGTTGGACCCTGTTCCATTCACGATGTCGATGCAGCATTGGAGTATGCGGCACGTTTGAAGCATCTGCGCGAGGTGCTTAAACAACAGTTGCATATCGTGATGCGCGTGTATTTCGAGAAACCACGCACTACCATTGGCTGGAAAGGATTAATCAACGATCCTGATTTGGATAACAGTTTTCATATCAATAAAGGGCTTAGAATGGCGCGCCGTTTGTTGCTGGATTTAAACACCATTGGCATGCCTTCCGCAACCGAGTATCTTGATCTGATCAGCCCACAATACTTATCGGATCTGATCAGCTGGGGGGCCATCGGTGCACGCACCACCGAAAGTCAGGGTCATCGTGAGTTGGCTTCCGGCGTATCGTGTCCGATAGGCTTTAAAAATGGCACGTATGGTAATTTAAATATTGCGATTGATGCGATCAGCGCAGCTTCGCGTCCGCACCATTTTCTTTCGGTTACCAAAGAAGGGCACACCGCTATTTTTGCTACCAAAGGAAATGAGGATTGTCATATCATTCTGCGCGGCGGAAGTAAGCCGAACTATGATGCCGATAGCCTCGCTTCTGCAGTTGAAGCGTTAAAAAAAGCTAAATTGCCACAACAATTGATGATTGATTTCAGTCACGCGAATAGTCACAAAGATTTCCGTCGTCAAACAGAGGTGGCTTCTAACGTGGCCGGGCAGATTGCAAATGGAACCCGTGCCATCTGCGGTGTGATGATCGAAAGTCATTTGGTTGAGGGTTACCAAAAAGCTGACGGGAAAAAACGCGAGGAATTGGTTTATGGGCAAAGTATTACGGATGGTTGCATAGGTTTTGATACAACCGAACAAGTGCTTCATCAGCTTGCCGGTGCAGTGGAAAAACGCAGAAAATAATCCTTTTCTTTATCAAGGGACATGTTAGCCGTGGTCGACTATTAATAATATTCCGGATCGTAAAATAAGCATTGTTGCGTAGGCTGCAATCGCACCCTTGAGGTTCTCATTATCTTATCCTCTTACAGATTATTTCCATATTTGAGAAAGAATTACCCCTTTATTCCAAGAATTAAGTCTGTTTGCACGCGCTGATAATGTAGCAATTATAACTGCTTGATATTAATTGGCTCAAAATCTGTGATGGGGAATTAAAGCATGATCCGAATACTGGGAATTACACTGCTGTTGATCAGTTCGCACGTGTCAGCCTTAACAATCGGCTGGGTACCGCTAGAAACAGCGGAAAATAACGGAAATCCATTACATATCAATGGAAAAGCGGTGCTTGAATATAAAAACGCCGGACAGGGTGGAATGGAATGGGAAGTTTCGGGTGATGGCCCCAGGGGAGGGCTGGGTATACGTGAATTATGGTTATTTGATAATTCAGCAGCGGGAATACCCGGAACGAGCGAGGCAACCACGACATTCTCAGTGAACAGCAATAGTATTGGTTTTGTGATGGCAGGAGATCATAACGATGGCTTTGCACAGTTTTTTGTTGATGGTATTGATGTGGGTACTTACGATATGTTTCAAACCGGTAATAGAATTCTGATGGTCACTGGATTGGATTCTTTGGCGCATTCTTTAAGGGTGGTGCAACTCGGACTGCATAATCCAAATTCAACCAAGGGCGATGTCGCAATCTTTGGCGGCGTAGCATTCGATACCCTTACGGCTGCAATTCCGGAACCGGAAACGTATGCGATGCTGTTGGCCGGATTGGGGCTGCTTAGTTTAGTCGCATGCCAGAAAAAACGAAATGTATAGCCGAAAAATTTAACTATCATAAAACCCCGCAAAGTGACGGGGGTTTTATTTTGGATTGTTATTTTTCATTACCTCTGAATCAGATCCTTTCTTGCACGAGATAAGGAAGCGTTACAGATTCTATTAAAATACCTTTACGCTGCACTCAGAGTCAATCCGAGTTGTGATATGCTTTTAAAGACATACTGACAACTAGGGGGATTATTTATGAAACAGTCAATCAAGAAATTTATTCTATCCACTTGCACGGTTACTCTGATGGGCAGTGCGCATTTTGCATCGGCTGATATCAACAGCGATACCGAAACGCTGCTGAATTGGGCTGAAAATACCTATCGGGATCTTTTCCCAAGCCACCAAGTGACACAAAGCCTGGACCCATGGTTATACCGGTTTTATCCGGAAACCGGCATTTATGCGGGAGTGAACAGGGGAGATAATAGCGCTTACGTATTAGGAGGGCCTTATGGACCTACGCCGACCCGGATCGCGGGAGTGCCGGAATTAATTGCGCAAATCATCGATAGCGGCGGAAACACCAGTATTCCGGCATGTGATACCTCAGGTGCACCCGCTGGTTTGACTTATACGCAAAGCGGTAATGTCGTCAATATCAGTACGGGAGGTGCTTGTGTAGCATTACCCGAGAATAATAATTTTTGTTCAACACCCCAGCAACCGACCGAAACAGGAATTTCCGTGTTGACGACTTCGACGACTAACTCACCCTCAAGAATTAATGGAATTTCAATAGACATTCCTGGTGTTCCCAATCCCATTCAATCTTTTGCAAATGGATTTTCCGACAGCAAGCATTGTACTGTGCATGTTCCAGCCGACACAGCCAATTTGATCATTAATTCCGATGTGTGTTTTGATATGACAGCGCAGACTAGTGGATTCGAAGGCATACCAGGAATCACTGTTACCCCTCCGGTTACAATGAACCTTAATACTACATCCACTAATGTGGTTGTGGCTGATTGCTTTACCACTGATGCGGCTTCGATTTACAATACGGTAACCGGCGAATTCTGGATCAATGACGAGGGTACTTTCGTATCTCAGGGTTCAAGTCGGTAAAGAATTAAAGGTCAGCAATTATTGTTACGATTGTGCGTGACACCAATTCAACAATCAAAGTGCGCTGCATTCCGGCGCACTTTCTTTAAACAGCACGCTATTGTCGGTGCTTCCGTGTGACTGCAGCGCATCTTCGCTGATCATCATGGTTTACCGTACCATAACCGTAATGCACTACCCCGGGTATTGAAACATTAATCCGGGCCAATAAAGTCAATTCAGCCGGAATATCTCACTCGCACATTTTGTGTGATAATCAATTCGCCATTCCGGAGTGGACAGAAAGTTTTTATAAAGCAGAATCCATCCATTAATCTTTCTCATTTCCGCGAAGGTTCTCCGAAGTTCAACTCAATGGTGAGGTGATAACTATGACTCCTTTTCTTGGCGAATTAATAGGTACTTTTATTTTAGTGTTGTTGGGTAACGGCGTAGTTGCTAATGTCGTGCTGAATAAATCCAAGGGCAATAATGCCGGATGGCTAACTATTGCAGCCGGTTGGGGAATTGCGCTTTTTGTCGCGGTCTATGCCGTAGCTGCTTCCAGTGGGGCGCATTTAAATCCTGCGGTCAGTATCGGTCTCGCTGCGGCAGGCAAATTTGCTTGGAATGATGTACCCCTTTATGCGGCGGGACAAATGTTGGGCGCCATGCTGGGTGCTTTGATAGTATGGATTACCTACCGCCAGCATTTTGACGCGACGACCGATCCCGATATGCAATTGGCGGCATTTTGCACCGGGCCTGCGATCAGAAGCCCATTCAATAACATCATCACTGAAGCGGTTGGTACCTTCATGCTAGTGTTTGGCGTGATGATGATTGTCTCACCGCATGCAAGCCTGGGTGCGTTGGATGCATTGCCGGTTGCTCTGCTGCTGTTTGGTATCGGCTTATCACTAGGTGGGCCGACCGGTTTTGCAGTCAATCCGGCGCGTGATCTGGGTCCGCGCATCATGCATGCGATTCTTCCGATGACCAATAAACGCGATAGCGACTGGGGTTATGCGTATGTACCGGTAGTGGGCGGTATTATCGGCGGATTGATTGCCGCCGTGGTGTATTCGCTGCTGTGAGGTTTTGTCGAAGTGCAATTCTGGGTTGGCTAGCGCCTAACCCAGTCTATGCATTAGTTGTGCATTGAATTGGAGATTCTGTCTCTTTATGCGATTCATTCTCCTTAGCTAGGCTTTGCAAATACATTAAATCATAATAAGATAACTCATTCAGAGCCTTAGATGATTTAAGCTCCTTGCCGAGGATAATAATCAAGATAAGAACGGCAAATGTGCCAAACAGTTTGATTAAGAATATTTTTACGTTTTTATCCATGATCTGAGCTTCAGTATTGATCATATGTCATTGGACATGTTGAATCTCTAGGTTTTGCCAGATTTCTAATTTTCTGACGATCAATAGCACATTCATTGTGTTGAATTTCTCTGTTTAACTGATCGGGCATGAAGTTACCAGTGAACTGTATGCTGAAATCGTAAAAGGTAAAGAAATCAATATCACAAATAGCAAGACTTTCATGGCCACTTTTTAGATTGATTGTAATACGAAATTACTCTACGCGAAATATTAAGAACGCAAACCGACTAGCATAGTAATTCAGTGCGTCATACGAGGTAAACAGCCGATGGCCGGGTGAGAAAATGAGTGTGTCAGAAAATTTACGATTTCTATTAGCCAAGCTGTTGTTTTGTGTTATTGCGATGGGTTGTGCATCGCAGTTACAGGCGCAATCAAAATCCGCTTCTCAACGCTTGGTTTTAACCGGTTCAAGTACCCTGGCGCCTTTGGTCGGTGAAATTGCGCGGCGGTTTGAATCGCTGCATCCAGGCGTACGCATCGATGTGCAAACAGGCGGCTCTTCACGCGGCATTCATGATGTACGGAAAGGAATTGTCGCAATCGGCATGGTGTCGCGTGCGCTGAAACCGGACGAGGCGGATCTGCATGCATTCGTGGTCGCGCAAGATGGCGTCAGCATCATTGTGCATGCTGATAATCCCGTCAGAGCCCTCAGCCGGGAACAGATCGCGGATATTTATTCTGGCAGGATTACACGCTGGAATACCGTGGGTGGCACGAATACCCGTATTACTGTGGTTAATAAAGCCGAAGGACGATCTACACTGGAACTGTTTCTGGATTATTTGCAATTGAGAAACAGTGAAATCAAACCGCATGTCATCATCGGTGATAATGCACAAGGTATCAAAACGGTGCTTGGCAATCCGCAAGCCATCGGTTACGTATCTATCGGTGCAGCTGAATTTGAAGCACGGCGCGGTGCGCGGGTACGGTTATTGTCCTTGGATGGCGTAGAGGCTTCGGTGGAGAATGTCCGGCAAGGTATTTTTCCCTTATCGCGTCCGCTGAATTTTGTTACATCCGGAGAGCCGCATGGCTTGGCACGCCAATTCATTGAATTTGCCTCTTCACCGCAAGTGCATGATCTTGTCAGGGCGCAATATTTTGTTCCGGCTAATACTGACTGACAAACTGCTGATTAGTATTCTGCGTGTGGGTGCAATGCTAGCCGCACTGGTTGTGCTGCTCATTCTGATTTTTTTAGTATACGAATCCTGGCCGGCTTTATCAAGCCTATCCATCACCCGTTTTATCAATGACGTGTCATGGCATCCACTGGAGAATACCTATAATTTAATGCCCATGCTGTCAGGCACGGTATTGACAAGTTCTGGAGCGTTGTTGCTGGCTATTCCGCTAAGTTTGGCATCCGCATTATTTATTGTATTTTATGCACCATTGCATCTGGCAACGGCTTATAAACGCTTGATAGAGTTGCTGTCCGGCATCCCTTCGGTGGTTTTTGGGTTCTGGGGGTTGACGACTCTGGTACCATTGATCAATCAGTGGAACCCGCCCGGTGCAAGTTTGTTGGCTGGAATACTGGTGCTGACGATGATGATTCTGCCCACGGTAACGTTGACAGCTTATACCGCTTTAGCGGCTGTACCGGACGAATTGTTGCGTAATGCTGCCGCGTTGGGGTTATCGCGTTGGGGAGTGACCAATGGGGTTGCATTGCCCGCTGCAAAAACAGGGATTGCCGCCGGAATCATTCTGGCAGCGGCGCGTGCACTCGGCGAAACCATGGCAGTGTTAATGGTGGCAGGTAACGTGGTGCAATATCCGGAAACATTGTTTGATCCGGTGCGCACACTGGCAGCCAACATTGCGCTGGAAACCGCTTATGCCATGGGAGACCATCGTGCTGTTCTGTTTGTGTCGGGATTGCTATTGATGTTGCTGATTATGGTGCTGTCGGGCTTGGTCGAGTTGCTGGAGCAACAACGTCATGCATAAAACGACAAATATTCCTATGCGGCAAATTTTACGTGATCGTGCGGTGCAGTTTCTGATTTATGTGTCGGTTATCATGGTCAGCGTAGTTTTTATCTGGATATTGATTGATCTGGCACGAGGTGGCGTGGCGCATCTTTCCTGGGAATTCCTGATGGAATCTCCGCGCGATGCCGGACGCGCAGGAGGCATCGCATCCATACTGGTTTCCACACTATTAATCCTGCTGGTGGCAATGCTGACGGCAGCACCGATTGCCTGGACAACTGCGATCCTGCTGGTGGAATTTGTGGCGATTGATAGCGCTTTCGGCAAAACCGTGCGATTTAGTTTGCATGTCTTGGCGGGAGTGCCTTCGATTGTTTTCGGATTATTTGGCAATGCTTTTTTCAGTATTTATCTGGGATTGGGATTTTCTATTTTATCCGGTGGCTTAACGCTGGCCTGCATGTTATTACCGATTCTGGCGAGTACTGCGGAAGCCGGGCTGCGCGCCGTACCGTATGCTTATCGCTTATCAGCCTCTGCTTTAGGCCTGACACGCACGGCAACACTGATTCATTTGATACTTCCAGCGGCCGCGCCGGTTCTGGCTGCCGGACTTCTGCTGGGAATAGGGCGTGCATTAGCGGAAACGGCAGCTTTGTTGTTTACCAGCGGTTATGCCGATCGCATGCCGGACTCGTTACTGGATTCAGGACGTGCGTTAGCATTGCATATTTTCGATTTGTCCATGAATGTGCCCGGGGGTGATGCGCCGGCTTATGCCTCAACGTTGGTGTTAGTCAGTTTGTTATTATGCATTAACGTTTTGGCCATGAAATTTGCCCACGGTCTGCACCGCAGGAAGATCATGACATGAATTGCAACCAATGGACCGATAAGCAGGATACTTTTACCCTGGGACCACTGGAGGCCGGACCACCGTGCTGTGATCCATGGCCCGCGATTCAGGTCAGAGATCTGTCTTTGTCATATAACGGCAAGACTGCCCTGGATAAGGTGACGCTGGATATTTATCAAGGCTGCATTACTGCATTGATCGGGCCATCCGGTTGCGGGAAGACCAGCTTTCTTTCAGCAATCAACCGCCTCACTGATCTGATACCGGGTTGCAGTATCGCAGGAAAGATTCTAATAAATAATCAGGATATACATCATCCTGATATCCATACGCAGGCATTGCGCCGCCAAGTCGGCATGGTGTTCCAGAAACCCACGCCCTTTCCGCTTTCCATCCGCCGCAACCTTTCTTTACCACTCAATGAACATGGTACCACTCAAAAAAAGGAAGTAGCGGCAATTATCGAGCAGGTGCTGCGCGATGTGGGTTTATGGGAGGAAGTTCATGATCGGCTGGATGCGTCCGCGCTCAGTTTGTCCGGCGGGCAGCAGCAACGTCTGTGTATTGCGCGCGCGTTGGCGTTGCAACCGCAAATCTTATTGATGGACGAGCCCTGCAGCGCGCTGGATCCGCTTGCGTCCGGCGTCGTGGAAGATCTGATTTGTCGTCTGCGCGGTCGTTATACCATCGTCATCGTTACGCATAATTTGGCCCAGGCGAGGCGGATCGCCAATTATGCAGCTTTTTTCTGGATCAGCGGGCATGCCGCCGGACAGCTGATCGAATTTGGTCGCTGTCAGCATATTTTTGAATCGCCCAGCCATGAACTGACTGCTGCATATATCAATGGCGTAAGAGGATAATTTCATAAGAAATTGGAGTAACACCTTATCAGAAAAGGAGAAATATGAAATATCGCTGGTGGATACTGGCTCTGCTGGGTGTGGTGATAATGTTATTTTTCGGCTTTGGTTTGGAGCGTTTTTTTACCTTGGAAATGCTCAAGGAGCGGCATGAAGAATTACAACAGGCCTATCAAGCAGAACCGTTTCTGGTGATCAGCATTTTCTCGGCAATCTATATTGTGTTGGCCGCATTGTCATTTCCCGGCGCAACAATAATGACATTGGCTGGAGGCGCCATGTTCGGAATATGGATTGGCGTACCGGTAGTATTGGTCTCGGCTACGATGGGTGCCACGCTGGCGTTCTGGATAGCACGTTATGTGTTACGCGATACCGTGCGGCACCGTTTCGTCGAGCATCTGGAAACAATCAACAAAGGCCTGAAGCGGGATGGCGTATTTTATTTGTTGTCGTTGCGCTTGGCTCCGATTTTTCCATTTTTTTTAATCAATTTATTGATGGGATTAACCACGCTGCCCAGCATCACTTATTTCTGGGTCAGCCTGGTGGGAATGTTTGCTGGAACAGCCGTGTATGTTAACGCGGGCACGCAGCTGGCGGCAATCACGCAGATGTCGGATGTGATGTCGCCCGCACTGATTATTTCATTTGCTGTACTGGCGTTGTTCCCCTGGCTGGCCCGTTGGACCGTCGAACGGGTTAAAACCCGGCGGCTGTATGCGCGCTGGCCCAAGCCCGGACATTTTGACAGAAATTTAATTGTGATCGGCGCTGGCGCTGCCGGATTGGTGAGCGCGTATATAGCGGCAGCCACACGCGCCAAAGTAACGTTGATCGAAAGCCACAAAATGGGGGGCGATTGCTTGAATTATGGGTGCGTTCCATCGAAGGCTTTGATTCGTACCGCGACCTTTTTGCAACAAACGAAGAATGCCAGGTCATTGGGAATTCAACAGGCCGATGTGAATTATGACTTTGCCGATGTGATGGCGCGTGTTCAGCGTGTGGTCAGAACCGTTGAGACGCATGATTCGATTGAACGCTACACGCACCTGGGCGTTGAGGTATTGCAAGGCAAAGCAACCATCGTTTCACCGTGGTCGGTGGAGATCAATGAGAAAACACTGACCACGCGTGCCATCGTCATTGCGACCGGTGCACGCCCGATTGTGCCGCAAATTCCCGGCTTGGAAGCGGTACGCTATTACACTTCCGATACTATCTGGTCACTGACGCAGCGGCCGCAACGTTTGATCGTATTGGGTGGCGGGCCGATTGGCTGCGAACTGGCGCAAGCCTTTGCGCGTTTGGATTGCCGTGTAACGCAGATTGTCCGCAGCGATTTGTTACCGCGTGAAGATACCGATGCGGTAGCGTTGATAAAAACTGCGCTGCATGCCGATGGCGTGACGATACTGACGCACACAGAAACATTGCGCTGCGAGAAAGAAAGTGATGCCCAGTATTTAATAGTGCGTAGTTCAAATGGCGAGGAAATGGAATTGCCGTTTGATGCGCTGCTATGTGCCGTTGGGCGAACAGCACGCACCGAAGGTTTCGGACTGGAAGAGCTGGGTGTCCCGGTATCGTCTCAGCACACCATTGAAACCAATGCCTGGCTGCAAACCCTCTACCCGAATATTTATGCGTGCGGTGATGTTGCCGGGCCGTATCAATTCACCCACACGGCTGCTCATCAAGCATGGTATGCATCGGTCAATGCATTGTTTGGCGCTATCAAGCGGTTCAAGGCCGATTATTCGGTGATTCCATGGACAACTTTTACCGATCCTGAAGTCGCGCGCGTTGGATTATCGGAGCATGAAGCGAGACAGCGCGGTATCGCTTACGAAGTGACGTGTTTTAATCTGCAGGACCTGGATCGCGCAATCGCCGATGAAGCCGCGCATGGCTTTGTCAAAGTGCTGAGCGTACCGGACAGGGATCGTATTCTTGGTGTATGTATCGTTGGCGTTCACGCCAGCGATTTGCTGGCGGAATTTGTGTTGGCGATGAAGCACGGATTGGGTTTAAACAAAATTCTGGGCACAATTCATACCTATCCCACTTGGTCGGAAGCCAACAAATATGCAGCAGGGGAATGGAAGCGCGCGCATGTGCCGCGATGGCTGATGAAATGGGTGGAGAAGTATCATGCGAAGAGAAGAGGAAAAGTCGACTCGCAGCTTGATAAAAGGAAAAAGTGATTTTATATATTCAGACCCAATGGGTGGTCTTGTTGAGTTAATTACCGGATTTAGAGTGCAACCTCCGACAAATACTCTGGAATACTGGCCCTCCAATTCAGTTTTTGCTGAATCGCATTGACCAGAGCAATGGAATTGCTGAGCTCGCCATGCACGACATAAATCTTTTCGGGCATTTGCTGGAAGTGTCCAAGCCAAGCGAGTAAGTCAGCCTGATCGGCATGCGCTGAGAGGCCGCCGATGGTATGAATGGTTGCCCTGACACGAACTTCCTGACCAAAAATATTGACTTGCCTGACACCATCCACGAGTCGCCTGCCCAGAGTTCGCGCAGCCTGAAAACCAGTAATCAGAATGCTGCATTCAGGTCGCCCCAGATTGTATTTGAGGTGGTGTTTGATACGTCCGGCGTCGCACATGCCACTGGCTGAAATGATGATGATGCCGTGTTTTATATCATTGAGTTGCATGGATTCCTCAATGTCTTGCACAAAATGTATCCGGGGCTTTCGTGCGCTATCGCCTATCCATTGCAATGCATTGGCGGATTCCTGATCGAGCAGGGCAAGATGCTGCAGCGTGATTTCAGTAGCTGCCCGAGCCATTGGTGAATCCACATAAATTTCCATGTCCTCAAGCCTGCCTTGCCGATAGAGATCTACCAGAAGAAACAGAATGTCCTGAGTACGTCCCACGGTGAATGCCGGAATGATGACGTTGCCGCCTTTTTGAATCAGGGTATCGTTAATTGCATGCACCAGTTCATCCAATGTATCGGTCATATTGCGGTGCAACCGGTTGCCGTAGGTGGATTCAATCAACAGAACATCGGCTTGGCGGATAACCGCAGGGTCCCGCACGACCGGATGTCCGGGTTGCCCGAGATCACCGGAAAATACAATTTTCTTATGTCCTGTGGGTTGTTTTATCCAAACCTCGATGATGGAAGAGCCAAGAATATGTCCGGCATCGCGAAAACAACATCGTATTGTGGAATGAGGAGAAATTTCGATATCGTAATCAATACGATGTAATTGCTTCAGCAGGGCTTCCGCTTGTGTCACTGTATAAAGCGGGGCGAGATCTTGTGGAAATTGACTACGGCGACGTGATTTATTGCGCCATTCGATTTCTTTCTCCTGAATATAGGCGCTATCCTTGAGCATGACATGGAGTAAATCGGCGGTCGCCGCAGTGCAGTATACCGGTCCTCGGAAGCCCCAAGCGCTCAACCGCGGCAATAATCCGGAATGATCGATATGAGCGTGAGTCAATAATACGAAGTCGACTGTTTTAGGGTCAAATTTAAAAGCGGTGCGGTTCTTTTTGTCCGCTTCCCTTCCACCCTGAAACATACCGCAATCGACCAAAAATTTTACTGTTCCTGTTTCAATGAGGTAACTGGAGCCAGTGACTTCTCCTGCTGCACCTAAGAAAGTCAGTTGCATGATATATATTTTATCGATGAATTTAAAGTGTATTCAATATTTGCAGCGTGCCATTGACCAGCAAGTCCATCTCCGATTCATTGATGATATAAGGTGGCATGAAATAAATGGTTTTTCCCAATGGGCGCAATAATAATTGTTGCTTCAACCCGGCTTGAAAACATGTTGCAGCAAAATCCGCATCTTCTGTTTTAACTTCAAAAGCCCAGATCATGCCGCAATTGCGGAAATCGATGACTTTAGGATGAGCTGCAAGCGGGGCGGCAATTTTGTTGAGATAGGCTGCCTTGATTTTGTTGGCATCAATGATTTGATGCTGTTCAAAAATATCCAGTGTAGCTAGAGCTGCGCGGCAGGCTAATGCATTGCCACTATGCGAGTGCGAATGTAGAAATGCATGAGCTGTTTTGTCATCATAGAAAGCTTGATAAATCGTATCGGTGGTCATGACGACCGAGAGCGGCAGATAACCACCGCTCAGACCCTTCGATAAGCATAGGAAGTTCGGAGCGATATCAGCCTGGTTGCAAGCGAACAGGGTACCCGTTCGACCAAAACCGACCGCAATTTCATCAGCAATCATATGTATCTGATACTGATTGCATATTTCCCGCGCGCGCTGCAAATAAACCGGATGATACATGCCCATGCCGGTTGCGCCTTGAACCAGAGGTTCAAGAATGAGCGCGGCGATCTGTTTGTGGTTTTCCGCGACATACCGCTCGAGGGCGGCAGCAACGCGAATAGCGTAATCTTGCGCTGATTCGCCTGGTTCAGCATAGCGCCAATCGGGGGTGGGAACATGTACGCACGGATTTAATAAAGGCGCATAGGTTTGCTTGAAAATGGCGACATCGGTGACTGATAGTGCGCCCAAGGTTTCACCATGATAATCGTTTTGCAAACTGATAAAACGATTTTTCTGCGGCTGCCCGCACAAAAGCCAGTAATGAAAGCTCATTTTCAATGCGATTTCAATTGCTGAAGCGCCATCGCTGGCGTAGAAACAATGTCCGAGTGTCCCCGGTGTCATGTTTTTCAGCCGTTCCGATAGCGCTACCACCGGCTCATGGGTAAAACCTGCCAGCATGACATGTTCTATTTTCTCGAGCTGGTCACGAATCGCGGCATTGATATAAGCATTGCTATGGCCAAAGAGATTGACCCACCAGGAACTGATTGCATCCAGATAGCAATTGCCATCCGCGCTATGAAGCCATACGCCTTTTCCGCTGACTATTGGAATAAGCGGATAGGCTTCGTGTTGTTTCATTTGCGTGCACGGATGCCATACAGTTTCAAGACTTCGCTGTTGCAGATGTAATGGAGGTATAGGCGTATCGAGATTGTTTTTTGTCATATTAATTTGTTAACCGAAGTGCGAAAATTCCTGGAGATTACTGCTAGAATTTTCGATGACAGTTAATGATCATTGTAGACTATGAGATGGCACTTCTGAGTATTTTTGACCTGGTACAGGATCCTTGATACATTCATGTTTCTCAATAAAATTCTTTTTTTTCGCAGGTATGAGCCCAGAAATTAATGCCTCTCCATCCAATTTATTGCCTGATGACGATGCGCAACGCATAGTGCTCCACAATGAGGTGCATGCCCGTCCCAGCCAGCGCATCCAGCTACCCGCATTGGTGATCTATGTGGTTGTAATCAATGCGGGTATTACGCGCGAACAGGAATGTGACCATTTGCGCCGTCTTCCCGGGCAACAAACCCTAATGCCGGAGCAATTGCAAAATAATTTTTTACAATTGTACCTGCAAGATTATGTTTTGAGATGGGAGCGTCATACGGAGTTTACACGCTATGCGTTATTACAACACATGCCTGAAACTGTCCAACTGGGTGCGGTAGATCCTGAACTACTGGCTTATATTGTGTTACCGCAAGGATGGCTGGCCGGAATTCCTGGAAAAACCTTTGCGGCTATCAAGCTGGCGATGATGGAGGGTGAACTAAGTCAAGCAGACAAAACACTTGAGCAAGCGCGCAACTGGTTTGGCGGTAATCGCGTGGTAGCGTCGCTAATGGGCAGGGAAGGATACTCGCTTGCAGTGACGGATTTCAGACTGCGTCCAAGCGGTTTTGAGCGCATGTTGGTGATTATGTCGGCTGATGCATCCGAGACACGCGCTGGGCGTGTTGCGCAGCGCTTGCTTGAAATTGAGACTTACCGGTTAATGGCATTAAAAGGCTTACCGTTCGCTAAGCGACTTATTCCAGAGTTAACCAGTGCAGAACAGCAATTATCGGACATTACCGCGCAACTCGAGAATAAGGCCAGCTCTGATCAGGAGCTTCTCGATACACTGATCTTTCTGGCTGCACGCATTGAGCGTGCCACGGTTGAACATGGTTATCGTTTTGCGGCGACACAAGCTTATAACAAACTGGTGATACAACGTATAAACGAACTTAGGGAAAAAGCCATACCAGGTACACCAACCATTGGAGAATTTATGCAGCGGCGGCTTTCTCCCGCGATAGCGACAGTGGATGCGACGGCACAGCGCATGAGCTATCTTTCCGCGCGCGTATCACGAACCAGTGCTTTGCTGCGCACACGCGTTGATATCCAGACGGAAACGCAGAATCAACAGTTATTGGAGAAACTTACCCGTGGCCAGGAATTACAATTGCGCTTACAGAGCACAGTGGAAGGCTTATCGATCGCAGCAATTTCGTATTATGTCATCAGTCTGTTATTGTATTTGGCGAAAGCTGGCAAAGCGGCCGGCTTACTGATACAGCCTGAGCTGCTGACGGGATTGATGATTCCTGTTGTCGTGTGGTTGGTCTGGCGAGCTACGCGCCGTATTCATGACAAATTTTTTAAACTACCTCAATAGTGCTCGTCACAAAATACTGACCCAAATGCAGTTTGACATAGCGCGTGACGATACGCACCATTGTTTGAGATATAAAATATATTCTCACCAATGTGACCGTGAACGATTAAGTTCTGAACTATGATCTCTTTGTGTTTTTCGGTTCCTGCGTGGGATGGTGTCACACGATTCATACTTTTAGTTTTAGCTTGTCCCCCGATAGTATCGTTGTCGTAATTGCGATCCGCAAGCAAATACTCTGCTGTAATCCCCTCGACCAGACGAGAAGCTTGTGAACAATCTTCTGTGGTATCTTGCGTAGTATCGACTCTGATCGGCATACCAAACGTATCCACAGCCAGACATAATTTTTTATGTTGAACCTCTTTTTGTACGATTTAGATCGTCGCCTCTTCGCCAGCAGATTAAAGAAAATAAAGAAAGTTAAAATTCAGTCGAAGTAAGCGAAACACAGAATGATGCAATAGCGCCGGTATCCGCAACCATCATCAATCAATCCATTAAAGAATCGCCGTCAAATGTGTTGATTATTGACCACTAGTCGCCGCTTGCTTATACAGCAAAGCAAATTCAAATTGCGTTTGCTATGGCACAAAGTGCAACGCCTGAATATTGTTCCGGATACCTGTAATGCAACCATCAATTGTGGTTGGATTGTGACTAACAAGCTTTGAGGAAAACAAATGAAGACAGTAAATTATGAATATGGCATTTACAGTTTAAACCTAAGCCAATCCGAAATTATTATGCTCGTATCAGGCTATATTCCTTACGTTGCTTTTGAAAGTGACCCGGAAATTCCTGATGATGAGACACTTTGGATTTACTATGAACCGAAAGAAAATGACATCATTCCGCATATTTATCCTTTCCCGTGCCGGATTATTTCTTATGTGACTTTACCGCATCAGACTATTCTCACGCTGACGCCCAATGAATTTAATGCTGAGCTTATGGAAATGATAGAGAAATTCAAAACAAAAATGGAAAGGGCGGGTGAATGCGTGCATTCTACGGCATCACTGCCGCAGTACACCTTATCCTAAATTACTTTGTTCTACTATATGAAAGCTATTGATTTCATTTTTTATAAACTGCTTTTGCCAACTTATATTTTATTTATTGTATTTTTGAGAAGTAATGATCTTATTTCGCCTAAACGCTTTCAGTGTTTACTATTCGATATACCCGAAAAAATAGGAAAACGCCTTTAAACTCTCACTAATAGCTAATATTGAAAGGACTTCGAGGCTCGACCTCAGGTCGAATATAGGAAACACTGATCTATTCGATCACATCGAATAGAGTTGCAGAGGTTTGATAAAATACATGGCTATAGATAAATGGAATAGAGCGATGCAATCAAGCTTTTCTGACCTGGAATATGCGGCAAAGAAGAAACAAACCCGACGAGATCGTTTTTTGGATGAAATTGAAGCTGCAACACTTTGGGTATCTGTGTTGAATGTTATTGCGCCGTACTATCCGGTTAGCGGTAGGCGGGATCACCCACCGACTGGTCTGGAACGGATACTGATGTATATTGTGCAACAGTGCTTTGGTTTTTCGGATGAAGGCACGGAAGATGCTGTATATGATAGCCAAGCCATTCGTCACTTTGTGGTAGTGATCTGAATCGGGAAGCGGCAGCGGATGCGACGAATCTGCTGAGATTTCGTCATTTACTGGAAGGGCATCCTCTGACGGAATCGATCTTTGATGCAATCAGCTGAACGCGGATTATTTCTTCGCGAAGGCACGATTGTTGATGCTACGCTGATTTCAGCCCCTCTTTCGACTAAAAACAAGGAACGGGCGCGCGATAGCGAAATGCATCAAACCAAGAAAGGCCAGTAATGGCACTTCGGCATGAAGGTACACATCGGTGTCGATGCGCAATCAGGGCTTGTTCACACCCTGATCGGAACGGGCAGCCAATGTCCACGATGTTACTCAGGCACAGGCGCTGCTGCATGGTGATGAAACCGATGTGTTTGGTGATGCGGGCTATCCAGGCATTGAAAAACGACAAGAGAATCCTGAATTGCCCGTAACCTGGCATATTGCAATGCGTCCTTCCAAGCGCAAGGCATTGCCCAAAACAACAGCAGGCGAACTGATGGGAAGCTTGAACATGCAAAAGCCAGCATTCGCGCCAAGGTTGAGCATCCCTTTCATGTTGTAAAGAATCTGTTCACGCACCGCAAAACCCACTACAAAGGAATGGCCAAAAATAACACTCAGATGTTTTCACTGTTTGGGCTTGCCAACTTGCTGCTGGCTCGCCGGTGGTTATGTAGCTCTGACAGCCGGATTGCGTCTTAAAGACAAGAATTGAGGGGAATAATGCAAGAAATAGCGCAATTCAAGCCAGAATATGGCAAATTCTAACCTAAAATCCCACGTTCGCTTAGCCCCTGGGGTGCGGTGTATTAATCAGCGTTTCTTTAGGAGTTCTCAAGTTTGCCCAACCGTTCAAAATTTATCTTATGTGAGAAACCGCACATAAGATAAAGCTCAAAAGATATAACGAGACCTTTGCGCGGTTACAATCCTGGAGCAATGGATCGGATGATATAATTATATTTTGAAACAATGAATTGAAGCGATGGCCATGAGTTTTTCGGAATATGATGTAACCCGCCGCACGCGGAAAGGGAATTTCCTGAAGCAGATTGATCAATTGATAGACTGAAATTCGATAGAG
>Ga0268299_1000386_pt1 | contig 144882 bp, 116 predicted proteins | sample NOBtaG_FD_193484 | JGI IMG/M metagenome (GOLD analysis project Ga0268299, IMG submission 193484) | Activated sludge microbial communities from bioreactor in Nijmegen, Gelderland, Netherland - NOB reactor | ecosystem: Engineered > Bioreactor > Aerobic > Activated sludge | place: Netherlands...
GGACCTGGCCGAGCGGCTCGCCATCGAGGCGACGCTCACGAAGCATGGTTGGCTTGAACGGCGAGGCGGGAGAACTTGCTAAGTGTTTGGACTAGCCCAAAACGCTCATCAACCGTGGCGCGTCACACCTATAAGTCGATGCGCCGAGCAGGTCTTTCGGAAGCTGAAGCTAGAGAAATTATTGACAGGGCAGATGCCTACTTTGGGTCTCTTGGCGTGACTCCGACGACCCCCATGAGACGGGTTGGAAACAGATATTGAAGCCATGATTGATTTACACACGATTCCGCCCGCAACCAGGAACGCACTGAAGGCGCTGGTGCACGACTTAATCACGGGCAACTTCGACGCGATTGAGGCCGACGGTAGGTGTGGACAAACCACAGGCCCCGACTTGGCGCGAGTCCTGCGCCAGTACCGAAAGACATTCGTAGATTTGCCGGATGAAGCGTTCGTGCAAGCTCGGGGCTCCGACAACCTCGATGATTCTCTGTACATCGACTTGCCTCTTTGGACTATCGAGGAGGGCCGGAGTGACTTGCAGTTGCAGGTTGTGGTGAAACAAGCGACCTCGAACCCACAGGTCACAATCACCGATTTGAGAGTTCTTTGACCATTTTTTCATGCAGCGGTCCCATGCGATTGGCATAGCAGGATGGAGTTACGAGATGCGTTACTTCTTTGCGCACGGCGTCCTCGCGGCGGCACTCGCTCTGCCTTTTTCCGCAACCGCACAGGTCTGCACACAGCAGATGGATGAGACGCCTCCCACGCTGAGCCATGACGCCATGGGCTGGACCGGCTTCGCCTTCCAGTGCTTCGAGTCGGAGAACTACTTTCACTTCGTGGGTTCCCGCGGCGCGTTCTCCGATGCCCAGTGGGTCGAGCCCCGTTGGACGACCGACCCCTTCCTGTCTACGTGCCCGATGACCGATCCGGGAGGCAACCCCATCGACGGCTGTCTCAAGGCCACCATCGACTGCGGCTCACGCGGATCCGGTCCTGTGTGCACCGACTCCCTGCTGCAGTCCGGTGAGATGACCTGCAGCTGTCATCCTCGCAAGACGGTGAAGATCACCAACGTGCCTCGCGATCCACCGCCCCTTCTTCCGCCTCCCGGCATCGGCCACGGGTTCAATTCCGCGCTCTACATCGACGAAGACCTGGATGGGCGCGCCGAGCGCTGGGCCAAGGCCCATCAGATCGGCAATCAATCCGTTGAGCCCGTTCACGTCAGACCGGTCTCGCGCGGCGTCTGGCGCTTCGAGTGGGAAGATCTCTTCCCGAGCGATAAGGCCGACTTCAACGACTACGTCTCCATGTACGAGCTTCGCGAATGCCGCCCCACACGCTGGCCGCTCGACACCGTGCCAGCAACCACGCCTGCCTGGGAGACTGCGGAAAAGAGATCGTTCCCAAGCCCGGCTGGTGCCTCGACGGCGCCGTGGGGACCCTGAACTCGCAGTTACAGTTCCATGCAGACGTCGCCTTTCACCATGAAACGTCGGAGCAGGTCGGGTACGAACCCCAGGGCAGGAAGATGCAGGTCGCGCTCTCGACTCACAGCGTTCTCACGGTGCAGGCGATCAGCGACCTCTTGGCCCAGGGCGGAGTTGCCATCTGCCCGATGGTCACTCTTCGCGCGGAGTCCTGGATTTGGGGAGGACGCGACCGCATTGGCCTGTTGTATGGGGGTACCTGCGGACAAACCGGCGTCGTTACCGGTGAGCCGGTCTGCATGCAGACCTTCCCGCATGCCGATGAGGACAACGAACTCACCATCGGGCTCGGACAAGCGCACCTCACGAGCACGCACGGCTACGTCTACGACAACACGTGCGACGTGACGGCCGGCGCTTGCACGACCAATTCTCCCGGTGTCTGCAACTCCAGAGAGGCCTCCGATCTCCTTCCGGCGGGAGCGATCCAACCTCCCACCTCGTGCGGAGGAATGGGCACGGAGAACCTGGTCCAGTGGTTCGAAGTTCCCGTCTCACACATCAGCGCGAGCCTCAAGGACCCACCTGAGTTCCGACCTGACGCTTCGAGGGTCAAGCGTGTCGATGTCCTGATCTTCACCGATCTGCGAGTGAGTGGGTTCTCCTGCCCCTCTGGTATCGACGTCACATTCCGAGGCATCGACCCCTCCGTCGGTCGCGTTCAGCGCTTCTCGCTGTTCCGCGGCGACGTCGGCCTGACTACGCGCGACATCTTCCAATGAGGCGGTTCGCCGCGGTAACCGCGCTTTCTGCTGCGCTCGCGGCTTGCACCTGCTCGAAACCCGATGGCGGTTCGACCGTTGCGTTCCCCGAACAGGTGGGCGACGTCGTGTGGCACCGGGGAAGCTCGACTTACCTAATGAGCACGAGCCGTGACGACGGCGGCGAGGAGGCATGCCTTGCTGCGGCGGAAAACGGAAAGCTGCTTCTCACCTTTGCCGACGCAACCCGCGAGCTCGATCTGGGGGAGGGGTCGTCGCCGCTCGAGCTTGACGTGCTGCGCCGCGAGACGACCGTGCACGTCGCCGTCTCGGGCCGCCGGACCCCGTACCTCGTGCTGCGCGACGCGTACGCGGGCAACTTCGTGACGGTGAGCGAAACCGGCAGCGAGCTGTTCTTCCCTCAGCTCGCGTGGAGTGCTGACGGAAGTGAGCTCCTGCTTGCGCAGCGCCAGGGGTTGGATGGGTGCTCGGAAGTTCCCTTGCTTCGGAGGTGCTCCCGCTCCGGATGCACGACGCGTTGCCTCGGGGCTCCGCGTGCGACGGCGCGCGCATCACGCCTCGGCGGCGTCGTCCTCACCAGCGGCTCGCGGGGCTTCGAGGTCTTCGCCGTCGGCGCAGACGATGGTGGCACTGCACCGCTCAATCCGGTCCGAACGATGAGCTGGGACGCCGGCCACGCCGACTACATCGCAGTGGCTCCTGACGGGCAGCGCGCAGTCGCAGTCACGCTCGCCAACGGCGCTCGCCTGGTCTTCTTCAGTCCGGTCTCCGCCGACACCTGGATCGAGCGCGAGTTCCAGGCCCAGTGCTCCGTCGAGGGGCTCCAAGCACGAAACGCAGGTGCAATGCTCCTGTGCCTGGGTCCTTCTGATGGCGGATTCACGCAGCAGGTCCACACCTTCTCCTGGGAGGGGACTCCGCAACGGGCTCACGACCTCGCCCCGGCCGGAGCCACGGTGCGTCTGGCCTCGCATCACCGGCGGCTGCTCAGCGGAGTGATCCTCGACGGCGGCATCGAGATTCGCCGGCTGGAGTAACCAGCGGCTGACAGTACGCCGGCGGACCGCCGGCGGCTGGTTCGTTTGCGCGCAATTGCGCGCAATTGCGCGTAACGCACAGCTGCGCTATCTCTTGGCGCTGTGGACACCGACCTCGAGCGTCGAATCGCCGGTGGCGAGGGCGCCGATCTCGAGCTGAAGGCGACGCTCGCGGACAGCCGCAAGATCATCGAGACCATCGCGGCGATGGCCACGAGTGGAGGCGGCACGGTCGTCATCGGGGTTCGAGACGACGGCGAGGTCTTGGGCGCGTCGATCGGCGGGGGCGAGCATGAGCGGCTGATTCAGCAGATCCTCGCCGCGACAGACCCGCGCTTGTACGTTCAGCTCGACGAGCCCGTCGTAAACGGCAAGCGGTTGCTCCGCATTCAGGTGCCCCCTGGCGACGGCCCGCACCTCGCGTTCGGCCGTGCATTTCAACGCGTGGGCCGCGCGACCGTGCAGCTGAGCCGCGACGAGTATGAGCGCAAGCTGCTTGATCGGCTGCGAGAGTCCTCCGGGTTCGAGCGCCGCCCGGTCGACGGAGTCACCCTCGACGACCTGGACCCGGCGGCGATCGAGCGTTGGTGCCAGCAGGCGCAGACGCGCATGCCGGCGCTCCCCTCACAGGCGTCGCCGCGCGAGGTCGTCGAGCAGCTCCACCTGGCGAGTGGCGAGCGAATCTCCGTCGCGGGTTGGTTGATGTTCGGAAACGCGCCCTCGAAGCCTTTTCCTCAAGCCGTGATTCGGGCCCACGCGCAGCGGGGCGCTTCGTCGGACTCGGCTGTGCTCGATTCCGTCTTGAGCCGGCAGATCGACGACGCCGTCGCATTCGTCGGCCGCAACCTCCGCGTCGGGACGCGCATCGAAGGAGTGCGGCGAACCGAGCACCCTGAGCTGCCGCTCGTGGCCGTACGCGAGCTGATCGCGAACGCCGTCGCGCACCGCGACTATCGCAGCGGCGCCGCGTGCCAGCTCCGGGTCACCGACGACGCGGTCGAGCTCTGGAACCCTGGCCACCTCCCCGCGCCCATCACGCCGGCGCTGCTGCATCAGCAGCACCCTTCCGTGCCGGTGAACCCTCTGATTGCCCGGGCCCTGTTCCTCGCGGGCTACATCGAAGAATGGGGCACCGGTACGCTGCGGATGATCGAGGCGCTGAAGCAGAACGGCAACCCTCCACCACGCTTCGTGGCGGGTGCCGAGACCGGCGTCCTGGTGACGTTGCCGCTGTCGGCGAGCGTGGGGCTCGCTGCCGGCCGCGCGGCGAGCACCCTCGCTCGATTTACCGCCGCCAAGCCGTTCACCAGCTCCCAGTACGCAGCGCGCGCGAAGGTCGGTCTGCGCACGGCTGCGACGGACCTGAAGGGTCTCGAAGCGCAAGGTCTGGTCAAGCGCGTCGGCGTCGGACGTGCGACGCGCTGGGTTCGCCTGTGACGCTCGCGATAACACTGGCGACCCTCGTCGGGCTGCGCTAACTCCGCGGCCCGGCACATGAGCGCAGAGCAGATCCTCTTCTGGGTGTTCGCCGTCGCCACCGTCGGCAGCGCCCTCGGCGTCGTCGTCCTCAAGAACCCCATCTCCTGCGCGATGTCGCTCGTCGCGACGTTCTTCTTCCTCGCCGCCATCTACGTGCTGCTCTGGGCCCATACGGTCGCGGCCCTGCAGGTGCTCGTCTACGCCGGCGCCATCATGGTGCTGTTCCTCTTCGTCATCATGCTGCTGTCGCTGAACGAGGTCGGGCCCGCAGTGCAGCTCTCGTTCTCGCGCCTGCTCGGAGCCGTCGCCACCGCCGGCCTGCTCGCCGCCCTCTTCCTCGCGTTCCGCAAGCTGCCCGCCGGCGACCTCGCCTGGGCCAGCGATGCCTCGCGCGTCGCCGCCTTCGGCTCCATCAAAGAGGTCGGCGCCGTGATGTACACGCAGTGGCTGTTCCCGTTCGAAGCGGTCTCGCTGCTGCTGCTCGTCGCGATGGTCGGCGCCGTCGTCGTCGCCAAGTCGCGCATCTGAGCCCCATGCTCCGAGGCCTCGTCGCACTGCTCGCGGGCGCCGGGGTCAGCGTGTCGGTCGTCCCCGACTCCGTGAAGGTCGAGGGCCCGCTGCCGCCCGCCGACGCTCTCGCCAGCATCCAGAAGCAGCTCCCCTCGGTCTCGGCCTGCGCTCCCGAGTCCCTCGCGAAAGACGTCACCGTCACGCTCAAGGTCACCGTCATGAGCGACGGCCAGGTGTCTCGCTCCAGCCTCTCGGGCGGAGGCGTCTCGAGCGACCCCGCCGCCAACGGCCGGTTCAGCGACTGCGTCACCGACGCCGCCGATACGTGGAAGTTTCCCGCGCGCAAGAGCGCCGGCGTGTCGGAGGTCCGCGTCGGAATCGCGCTGAAGAAGTAGGGCGCCAAGTCGTGGGTCTGAACGTCGGCCGAGTTGGCGTTAAGCTCTGCGGCATGTGGAAGGACCCCGTCATCGAGGCGTACAAGCCCGGCGTCGATCGCACCCTCCTGGCCGAGAACCTCAAGCTCACGGTCGATCAGCGATTCCAGCGACTCATGGAGCTGCAGCGCTTCGCCGAGGAGCTTCAGCGCGCCGGCCGCGAGGCCCGTGAGAAGGCCAAGCGGTGACCGACTTCCAGCGCCTGATCGGAGCGCTGGCCGACGCGAAGGTCGAGTTCATCGTCGTCGGAGGAGCCGCTGCGACCGCGCACGGAGCGGCCCGCCTCACCCTCGATCTGGACGTCGTCTATGAACGGTCGCGCGAGAACCTCGAGCGGATCGTGGCGGCGCTGACACCGTTCGGCCCCTATCCGCGCGGTGCGCCGGCCGGACTGCCGTTCGTCTTCGATGCCGTCACGCTGCGCAACGGAGGGAACTTCACGCTGCGCACTTCGCTCGGTGAGATCGACCTCCTCGCCGAGATCACCGGCGGCGGCGGCTACGCAGCTCTCCTTCCGAGCACCGTGACACTCAACGTCTTCGGCCGCGAAGTGAAGTGTCTCGGCCTGCGCAAGCTCATCGACGTGAAGCGCGCTGCCGGCCGTCCCAAGGACTACGAGGCGATCGCCGAGCTCGAGCTCTTGCTCGGCGACTGAGCGACGGCCCCCTCACCCCGGCCCTCTCCCCTACGAGGGGAGAGGGAGGCTCGCGTTCAGCCGCCCAGGCGCTCCCGCACTTCCGCGGTGAACCCCGCCTCCAGCTGCTTGCCCGTGTCGATCAGCGGCCGCCGCACGAAGTTCGGGTTCGCCGCCAGCCACGCCGCCAGCTTCGCATCCGGCACCGCCTCAGCCTCCGCACGCCGCTTCGGCGCCACCAGCTCCCGGATGCCGCCGAGGCGCTTGCCGAGTTGCGCCGCCTCCTCCTCGGTCAGCGGCTGCTTCATGAGATCTCGCTCGGTGAACGGGCTCTTCTTTTGCGCGAGAAACTCCCGCGCTTTCATGCAGCCCGTTCAACCCTTCTTGAAGTACAGGGTCGTCGCCATGGTGGCGCGCTCATAGCCCGAGAACGCCCCAGAAAACCGTTGTTTTCGCCGTCCCGTGGACTACACCCGCGCGCGGCCAGCCGGCCTTCAACACCATGCCCTTCCAAGCGATCCCCACTCCGCACTACCTGATGCTCGCCGCGATGCTGTTCTGCATCGGCATGCTGGGCGTGCTGGTGCGCCGCAACGCGCTCGTCGTCTTCATGTGCATCGAGCTCATGCTCAACGCCGCGAACCTCACCTTCCTCGCGTTCGCGCGCGACCGCGGCGACGTCACCGGCCACATCAGCGCCTTCTTCATCATCGCCGTCGCCGCCGCCGAGGCCGCCGTCGGCCTCGCCATCGTCATCGCCGTCTTCAGAAGCCGCGGCACCGTCAACATCGAAGAGATTCAGACCATGAAGCACTGAAGGCCGACCCCATGGATTGCTCCAGCTTCACGACCTTCTCCGAGTACCTCGCCAACCACTCCCTCTGGGAGGCGCTCGTCTGCCGCCTCCAGACCGCCCCGCTGCCCGCCGACGCCGTCGGCTCGCACCTGTGGCTCATCATCCTGCTCCCGCTGCTCGGCGCCTTCGTCTGCGGCGTCTTCGGCCGCCTCCTCGGCCGCGAGAACACGTACCTCGTCGCGTGCGGCTCGGTGCTCGGCTCCTTCATCCTCTCGCTGATCGTGCTGTGGTGCGTGAACGACTACCGCACCGCGCTCCCCAGCGTGTACGGCGAGCCGATTCGCTACGCCGTCGGGTGGGACTACGGCACGTGGTTCAGCGCCGGCAACTTCACCGTGCACTTCGGCCTCATGGCCGATCACCTCTCGACGTCGATGCTGCTCGTCATCACCGGAATCGGCTTCCTCATCCACCTGTACTCCACCGAGTACATGAGCCACGACGCCGGGTACTGGCGCTTCTTCGCGTACCTGAACCTGTTCGTCGCGATGATGCTCACGCTCGTGCTCGCCGACTCGCTCCCCCTGCTCTTCGTCGGGTGGGAGGGCGTCGGCATGTGCAGCTACCTCCTCATCGGCTTCTGGTACGAAGACCCCCAGAAGGCGTTCAGCGGCCGCAAGGCGTTCATCGCGAACCGCGTCGGCGACTTCGGCTTCCTGCTCGCGAGCTTCCTCCTCGTCGGGCTGATCACCGCCTTCGTCGCCCAGGCCCCCAACGAGAACTTCGAGGGCCGCGACCCCTCGGCCGCCGCCAGCAAGTTCAAGTCGGGCCTGCGCAGCAAGGGCGCGCTCTCGTTCGGCGCCCTCGAGGAGCTCGCCAAGTCGATGCCCCACGGCCAGAGCCCGACCCGCGTCACGCTCGAGACGAAGGTCGCGACCGGCCCGCTGAAAGACTACACGTACGGCGGAGTCCTCACCGTCATCATGCTGCTGTTCCTGCTCGGCGCCGCCGGCAAGAGCGCGCAGATTCCCCTCTACGTCTGGCTGCCCGACGCGATGGCCGGCCCGACTCCGGTGTCGGCGCTCATCCACGCCGCCACCATGGTGACCGCCGGCGTCTACCTGTTCTGCCGCTTGAGCTACCTCACCGTGCTCTCGCCGTTCGCGATGGCCGTCATCGCCTGCGTCGGCGGAGCCACCGCGCTGCTCGCCGCCCTGATCGCGTTCGCGCAGGACGACCTCAAGAAGGTGCTCGCCTACTCGACCGTCAGCCAGCTCGGCTTCATGTTCATGGCCGTGGGCGCCGGCATGTTCTGGGCGGCCTTCCTCCACGTCGTGACGCACGCGTTCTTCAAGGCCTGCCTCTTCCTGGGAGCCGGCAGCGTGATGCACGGCAACGCCGACGAGGGGAACATCCGCAAGCTCGGAGGCCTCAAGCGAGAGATGAAGGTGACCTGGCTCACCTTCGCGATCGCGACCTGCGCCATCACCGGCGTGGTGCCGCTCTCGGGCTTCTTCTCGAAGGACGCCATCCTCCACGCCCTGCACACCACGCAGCTGTATCACTACCCCGCGGTGCTGCACTTCGTCTGGTACGTCGGCCTGGTCGCCGCCGCGTGCACCGCGTTCTACATGACGCGCCTCTACGTGCTGACGTTCGAGGGCGAGCGCGCGAAGGACGCGCGCATCCCCGCCGCCCACGAGAGCGGCCCCGCGATTCTCATCGTGCTCGTCGTGCTCGCGCTGGGCAGCGTGCTCGCGATCGGCTGGGGCATCCCCTTCATGGAGAACCCCATGGGCGTCGGGCCCAAGCAGACCCCGATGGAGAACTACCTCTGGCCCGTGTTCGCCACCGCGAACGCCATCACGGCCCGCACCGGCTGGGTGCGCGTCGAGCAGCACGAGGGGCTGCCGTGGGGCGCCTGGGGCATGGCGTGGGCCATCGCGCTCACCGGCACCGCCGTCGCGTTCTTCCTCTACCGCTCGTACTTCCCGAAGCGCGCGGGCCAGCCGGCTCCGGGCGGGCTCGAGGCGCTGCGCAAGCTCTCGTACAACAAGTTCTACGTCGACGAGCTGTACGACCTCGTCGTCATCCGCCCCATCAAGTTCATCGCGTTCATCTTCTACCGGGTCATCGACGCCGTCGTCATCGACACCATCGGCGTGCGCGGCACCGCGTGGCTGACCGCCCGGGTCGGAGCGATGCTCCGCTACGTCCAGTCCGGCGACGCCCAGAGCTACGCCGCCGTGATGGCCATCGCGCTCGCCGCCGGCATCGCGCTCGCGATGTTCAAGCTGCTGGGAGGGCCGTGAGATGAGCTCCTACGACTCGCGGCTGCTCAACTTCGTCATCTTCGTGCCGCTGGTGTTCGCGGCGCTCTTGATGCTGCTGCCGAAGAACGAGAAGGGGCAGATTCGCGCGCTGACGTTCGTCGCGATGCTCGCCGACCTCGGGCTCTCGGTGCTGGCGTACCTGCGGTTCGCGAAGGGCGGCGCCGAGTTCCGCCTCGAGTACTGGCTGAACTGGGTGCCCGAGATCGGCCTCGGCTACCACGTCGGCGTCGACGGCATCAGCGCCTCGCTCGTGCTGCTGACCGGCGTGCTCGGCCCGCTCGTGGTGCTCGCGAGCTGGTCGTTCGTGCAGGACAAGGTGAAGGAGTTCCACCTCGCGCTGCTCGTGCTGCAGACCGCGATGATGGGCGCGCTGTGCTCGCTCGACATCCTGCTGTTCTACGTCTTCTTCGAGGCGATGCTGATCCCGATGTACCTGCTCATCGGGGTCTGGGGCAGCGAAGACCGGCAGATGGCCGCGATGAAGTTCTTCCTCTACACGCTGGTCGGCTCGCTCTTGATGCTGGTCGCGCTGCTCGGCGTGTACCTGATCGCGACTCCGGCCGGAGCGCACACGTTCGACTACGCCGGCATCTACAACGGCCTCATCGGCGCTTCGAAGGAGCTCGCCGCGTGCAAGGCCGCCGGCGGTGCGGGCTGCGCGCTCTCTCCGTCGGCCGCCGCGCTGCAGACCTACGGCCCGTGGATGTTCTTCGCCTTCGCGCTCGCGTTCGCGATCAAGGTGCCGATGTGGCCGGTGCACACGTGGCTGCCCGACGCCCACACGCAGGCGCCCGTGGCCGGCTCGATGATCCTCGCCGCCGTGATGCTGAAGATGGGCACGTTCGGCTTCTGGCGGTTCGCGGTGCCGCTGTTCCCGTCGGCGGCGCAGACGTTCCAGATGCCGATCGCCGTGCTGTCGGTCATCGGCATCGTCTACGGCGCGCTGATGTGCCTCGCGCAGCGCGACATCAAGCGCCTCATCGCGTACTCGTCGGTGAGCCACCTCGGCTACTGCATGCTCGGCATCGCGGCGATGACGCCCGAGGCCGCGACCGGCTCGGCGTACCAGATGCTGAACCACGGCATCTCGACCGGAGCCCTCTTCCTGCTCTTCGGCATGATCTACGAGCGCCGGCACGTGCGCCTCATCAGCGACTACGGCGGCCTCGCGAAGGTGATGCCGGTGTTCACGGCGTTCTTCGTCATCATCACGTTCTCGTCGGTCGCGGTGCCCGGCACGAACGGGTTCATCGGCGAGTTCCTGGTGCTGCTCGGCGTCATCAACTCGAGCCTCCCGCTGTGGGTCGGCGTGCTCGCCTCGACCGGCGTCATCCTCGGCGCCGCGTACATGCTGCTCATGGTGCAGAAGGTGTTCTTCGGCACGGTGACGCGCAAAGAGAACCAGGGCCTGTCCGATCTCAACCTGCGCGAGATCGCGACGGCGCTGCCGTTCGTCATCCTGGTCATCGTGATGGGCCTGCGGCCGCAGCCGCTCCTGCGCGTCATCGAGATGTCGACGAAGCCGTTCATCGCCCGCGCGACGCTGAGCGCGCAGACGCCCGACGAGCAGGTGCGCGTGGTGGTGCGGACGCCGCCGCCGCTGGTGGCTCCGCCGGCGGCGCCGTCGGCCCCGGCCGTGGGCGCGGTGATGCCTTCGCCCGAGCCGCAGCTGCGGCCCGAGGTCCGCCGCCCCGCCGGAGCGATGGGGGTGCCGTTGAGACCGATGGTGCTGCCGGCGCCGGGGCAGCAGTTTCTGCCGCCGATGGGCGCCGGGGCCCAGGAGGGCACGCGATGAACACGCCAGACTTCACGATGCTCGACTTCTGGCCGGTGGTTCCCGCCGGCATCCTCGTGGCCGGCGCGATCGTGCTGATGATCAGCGAGGTGTTTCTGACCCCGCAGGCGTCGCGCGCGTATCAGTCGATTCTGTCGGTCATCGCGTGCGCGCTCGCCGGCTGCGTCGGGCTGATGAACATGGGCGACGCTCCGCGGGCGGTGCTGCAGGGCTACGCGGTGATGGATCCGTTCTCGTCGTTCCTCACCGTGGTGGTGTGCGCGGGCACGGCGCTCGCGGCGCTGCTGGCCGCCGGCTTCCTGCAGCACCGCAACGCCGAGCGCGGCGAGTTCTATGCGCTGATGCTGTTCGCCGCAGCCGGCATGATTCTGCTGGGGCTCTCGGCCGAGTTCATCACGCTGTTCGTGAACCTCGAGGTGCTGTCGGTGGCGACGTACGCGCTGACGGCGTGGCTGCGCCGCGGCTCTCGGCCGTCGGAGGCCGGGTTCAAGTACTTCATCCTCGGCGCGTTCGCGGCCGCGCTCATGCTGTACGGAGCCGCGCTGCTCTACGGCGCCACCGGCACGACCCGCATCACCGAGATGGCGGGCCCGTTGGCGGTCGCGGTGAAGACGCAGCCGGGGCTCGTGTACGCGGGCTTCCTGCTGGTGGGGGCGGGGTTCGCGTTCAAGGTGGCGGCGGTGCCGTTCCACATGTGGACGCCCGATGTGTACGAGGGGGCTCCGACGCCGGTGACGGCGCTGATGAGCGCGGGCGTGAAGGCGGCGGCGTTCGTGGCGCTGGTGCGCGTGTTCGTGGCCTTGAGCCCCGCGGTCGACCCGCAGCTGCCGTTCATCGCGTTCTCGACGCTGGCGGTGCTGACGATGGTGCTCGGCAACCTGCTGGCGCTGCCGCAGCGCAACGTGAAGCGCATGCTCGCGTACTCGAGCATCGCGCACGCGGGGTACCTGCTGCTGGGCGTGGCGGCGCTGTTCGCGAAGGGCAAGGACTCGAGCGTGGGCGTGCTGTCGTCGACCCCGATGGTCGCCATCTCGGGCGCGATGCAGAACGACGTGTTCAAGGGCATTCTGTTCTACCTGCTCGGGTACACGGTGACGGCGATCGGCGCGTTCGGGGCGATCGTGGCGCTGGAGCGTCGCGAGGACGAGACGAAGGGCAACGCGTGGGACCTCGACCGGTTCGCCGGGCTGTCGTCGCGGAAGCCGGGGTGGGCGCTGGCGATGACGGTGTTCATGCTGTCGCTGGGCGGAGTGCCTCCGACGGTGGGCTTCATCGGGAAGGTGCTGCTGTTCCGGGCCGCGGTGGATGCGGGCCTGCTGGGGCTCGCGGTCGTCGGCATGCTCGCGAGCGCCGCGGGCGTCTACTACTACCTGCGCGTCGTCGTTTACATGTACATGCGGCCGGCGCCCGAGGGTGCGCTGGTGCCGGAGCGCCGGTGGACGACGGAGCTCGCGCTGGTGGCGTCGGCGGGTGCGACGGTGCTCTTCGGCGTGCTGCCGGGGCCGATTACGGCGCTGCTGCAGCGGTCGGATCTGCTGTTCCATCGCTGAGGGGGCGGCTCCTCGCGGGTGCGGTCAGAGAAGCAGGGCGACGACCGCCGAGCTCGCAGCGCTGATCGACGAGCGGGTGAGCGGGTGACCGCCCCTCGGGCATGCGCCGGCCCCGAGACCGCCACGCGGGGCGGCGCCCATTCGCCCCCCGGTCACCGGGTGAGCGGGTGAGCGGGTGACCGCCCCTCGGGTATGCGCCGGCTTCGAGCCGGCCACGCGGGGCGGCGCCCATTCGCCCCCCGGTCACCGGGTGAGCGGGTGAGCGGGTGACCGCCCCTCGGGTATTCGCCGGCCCCGAGCCGGCCACGCGGGGCGGCGCCCATTCGCCCCCCGATCACCGGGTGAGCGGGTGAGCGGGTGACCGCCCCTCGGGTATGCGCCGGCCCCGAGCCGGCCACGCGGGGCGACGCCCATTCGTCCCCCGGTCACCGGGTGAGCGGGTGAGCGGGTGACCGCCCCTCCGGGACACTCCAGGGTCGACACGTGCAGACTGCCCGGTCACACGTGCCGCTCAGCCCGACGGCTGACGTCGCGACTTTCTCGCCGCGCGAGAACCATGCATGTCCTACCGAATCGGATCCCGTGGCCCCGAAGTCAGCCGTATCCAGCAGAGCCTCCAGCAGCACGGCCAGCACCTCGCCGTCGACGGCCGCTACGGCCGCGAGACCCGAGCCGCCGTGCGCGAGTTCCAGCGCTCTCATCACCTCCGCCCCGACGGCATCGTCGGCCGCCGCACCGCCGCCGCCCTCGGCCTCCACGGCGACGGCTTCGACGCCGCTCCTCCACGCCGGCCCGGCGCTGCCTCGACGCCGGGCTCGACCTCCACCTCGGCGCCCCGCCTCGGCGGACCTCCGCCCGTTCGCCCGCCGCCGGCCGAGCTCAGCGCCACCGACCGCCTCGCCTCGTTCAATGATCAGATGGCCGACCGGCTCCAGTGGTACCGCGAGAACGGCGTCGCCGTGCCTCCCACCGAGCTCGCCGCCGCCCGCCGCCTCGACGAGACCACCCGCAGCCTCACGCTGCCGCTCGTGCAGGACGACGGCGCCATGAACCGCCTCTCGGTCGCCAGCGGCCGGCTGCACTCCGAGCTCGAGCGCGTGCGTTAGAGCGCCAGCGACTTGTCGGCGAACGCGTACTTCAGCTCGAGCACCTCGCCCGTCTGGCGAGAGCGCTCCAGCGCCTCGAGCACCGCCCGCGGCGCGCCCGCCGCGACGTAGTAGATCGCCGCCAGCTGCCGGAACGTCACCCGCGTGCGCCCGTCGGGCAGCGGCGACAGCGAGGCCACCGAGCCCTTGAGCGGCAGCGCGTTCACGTCGGTCGTCACGGCACCACCACCTCGTGCTCCTTCACGAGCTCCTTCAAGTGGTCGTAGAAGCCGCTCGACTCCATGTCCTTCTGCACTTCCCGGTACTGCGAGTTCCACGCGCTCGCGTCGGCCAGGTCATCGGCCCGCCACGCGGTGGGCGGCTCCTTGCGGTCGCTCAGGTGCATCGCGAACCGCGGCAGGTAGAAGATCTCGCACGGCTTACCGTTCAGCCCACGCATCGACTTCGCCCACGTCTCTTCCGGCACCGGGCCCTTGAACAGCGACGGGTCGATGACGCGCCGCTCGACGCGGCCGTCGTCGAGCTGAACGTTGATGCACGGAGCGGTGTGAAAGATGCCGAGCGTGAAGCCGAGCGGGTGCTGGTCGCTCATGATCTTCAGGTCAGACTCGTGCGGCAGAATGAAGATCTTCTCGGAGTAGACGCCGGCCTCTTCCAGCCGCTTCGACTCCACGTGCGCCCGGAAGTGGCAGCCCTCGTCGATGAACTTGTGCGGAATGTCCGGAGCGTTCGCCAGCGCGTCGAACAGCGCCTTCGCCTCGGCGAGCGTCACCACCCGCTTCAGCCCGTCGGCCGTCTTGCCGTCGAGCTTCCCGATTGCGGGCGCGCTACCCGCGTAACCGTCGGCGCTCACCGCGGGCGCGGGAGCTCCGCCCGAAGGCGCAGCAACCTCACCCACCTCTGGCAGCTTCGACGGCGCAACGACCTCGCGCCGCCCCACCGGCTTCACAGCCAGCTCACTTCCTTGCCGGAGCCGTTCGCTCCACCGCGCGCCGCCCGCATCGCGTCGAGCGCCTCGAACAGCCGCGCGAGCCGCGCCGCCTCACCCGACACGTGCAGCCGCTCGGTGATGAGCCCGTCGTTCACGCTCATGCGGCCCTCGACCACCGCGATGAAGTCGCGCGACGCAGCCCGCACGATCACCTGCGGCTTCGGCCCCTTCGCGCTCACCGTGCCCTTGTCGAGGTCGACCACGTACTTCGCCGTGTCGATCTCGAAGACGATGACCCCGCCCACGTCCTTCAGCGGGCCGCCGCCCTTCAGGCCCTTGGCCACTCCTGCGAAGAATTGCTCTGTCGTCATCACGGTTCGGTACCTCTCACTTGTCCGTCAGAATGACGCGGGCCTGAACGATCTGCCACTGGTCGTCGACACGCGCCACCTCCATGTCGACCGCGTGGCCCTTGCCGGGCTCCACGACGTCGTTGAAGAACTTCTCGACCTTGAGCGCGATCTCGCGGAGCTCGCCGAGCTTCTCGTTCGTCGCCAGGCCGTCGGGCCGCCCGGGGTACTGCATCTTCACCTGCACGCTGCCCTGGCTGAGCACCACTTCCTGCGCCTTGCCGCCCTCGACGCCGCCGCCGAAGCCGACGACGATCTGGGCGCTCACCTGCCCGCGCGCTCCGGTGTCGAGGTTGCGAGTCACCGCCACGCCGCTGATGTCGGGCTTGAGGCAGTGCTGCACCACGCACGACGCCATGATGTGCCGCAGGTTGATCTCTTCGGCCACGTTGTTCTCGATCGGCGCCGCGTCCCACGTGCTGCCGATCACGCCGATGATGCCCTCGATGCGCGTGACCTCGTTCTTCAGGTTGGGGAACGACTCGTACTGGCCAGCGCCGCTCTTGCCCGGCCGGTCTTCACCGGTGAACGTCGACCGGTCGATCCAGTTGTCGCTCGCCGCCAGCGCCGGGTTCGCCATGAGCTCGGCGTACAGCGCCTGACCCGCCGAGGTGAGCTTCTTCTCGCCGCTCGCGTCGGTCTCGATCAGCAGCTTCGTCAGCCCCTCGTGCGTCAGCTTCGAGAGCGCCTCGCGCTGCCCGTTGCGGTACGTGCTGTCGGTGTAGAACGCGCTCTTGAGGAAGTTGTCGTCGTCGATGATCCCGACCTTCGGGTCTTCGTTCCAGACCTTCTCCCACGCGTCGTTGATGCCGGCGTCGCGCAGCAGCTCGCGCACGCGGCCGGTGGTCACGACCGAGCCGTCGGGCACGTACTTCGCGAGCTCCGGGTTCGCCTTCATCAGCGCGAGCACGATGCCCTTCTCGCCGGCGAGGTGGCGGCCGAACGTGCCGAGCTGCGCGAGCTCGGTGAAGCTCACGCACTTCTTTCCGACGCCCTTCACCTCGTCCATCGGGACGTACAGCTCGACGTTGCGCGTCGGCCGGCTGTCCGAGATGTGCATCTCGTGGCGCGCGAGCAGCTCCCAGCCGTCTTGCGCCGCGTTCGGCTTCAGGAAGTTCACGTTGCGGTTCGTGCCGGGCACCAGGCTCGGGAGCTGGGCATCGGTGACGAGGCCCTGCTCCTTCGCGTAGTCGACCGTCATCATCTGGAACTGGCCGTTGCGGTCGTCGATGTAGAGACCGCCTTCCTTCTCGGCGTTCTTGAGCAGGTCGACGTACTTCGTGCGCAGCTCGGGCAGCGCGATGACGGGGATGCCGTTGTTCATCGCGTACATGTTCAGGTGGCTGTTGCCGCCCGGAGCGTCCTTCGTGTCCACCACCAGGCCGCCCGCCATCTTCATCTTCTTCTCGTCCGACTTGTAGATGACGGTCAGGGCGTCGCGCGGCACGTCGAGCTCTTCGAGATCCTTCGCGTCTTCCACCACCACGACGTCTTTGAACACGACCGGGCCGACCGTGTTCAGCACGCGCATGCCGGTGATGTTCGCGATGCGGCGGTCGCTCACCTCTTCGACGAGGCCCGCCCGCATGCCCTTCTCGGCGAGCGCCGTCGCGTAGTGCAGCGGCGTCTGCTTCATCAGCTGATCCGCGAAGCCAGGGTCGAGCTGCATGCCGCCGTTCGACAGGTCCGGAACGCGGCCGTCGAAGTACGAGCGGATGTTCTGCACCGTGCGCGCGGTGGCGACGTACGCCTCGCTCATCAGCTCGCGGTACCGGTCGGGCGTGACCTCGCCCTTCTCCATCGCGTCGGCGATCGACTTCATCACGGCTTCGAGCGACTGGCCCTTGCTCGCGGCCGGGTCGTTCTCGTCCTTGATCGCGCCGAGGCCCGCGGCCACCGCGCTCTGCAGCGCCGTGTGCACCGCGACCATCGCCTCGGTCTTCTGCGCGTCGGTCTCGAGCGTGCCGGTGCGGTCGACGGCGGCGCCGAGCTCTTCGCAGGTGAGCCGGTTCAGGTCGGCGTCGAACTTCATCAGCTGGTGCCGCTCGTAGCCGGTGGTCGCCGCGAACGTGGCGTCGCGCACCGCGATGCGGGCCTCGCCGAGCTCGCGCAGCGTGCCGAGCGAGTTGCCGGCCTTCATCTGCGTGAGCACGTCGGCGACCTCGCCGACCGCGTCGCCGGCCTTGAGCATGTTCCGCTCGAGCCACTTCGGCGTGATGTTGTTCTGGCACAGCGACGTGTACATGCGCGCCGCCATCTCGAGGTTGCTCTCGACCTCTTTCGTGCCGAGGTCCTTCGTGCAGGCGCCCTTCAGGAACTCGACGAGCGTGTCGCCGACCTTGTCGTCGGCGGCCGCCGCGAGCTTGTCGCCGAAGCCCTGCATTGCCTCGGGGTTCTTCTTGATCAGCCCGTTCAGCGAGGCCCGCGCCCCGGCCACGTCGCCCTCGCGCGCGTGCTTGAGCGCGTCGACCAGGTCGACGAACAGCGGGCCGCGCTGGGCCTCGGGGCCCTTCGGGAACATCCAGTGGTTGATGAACGCCTCGATGTTCTTGGGCGTGTCACGCGAGAAGTTGTGGTGAATCGACTTGTACGGCGAGGCGGTCGCCCCGGGCGGAACCTCTTCCTTGATCCACGCGGTGGCGTGCGTGGTGCTGCTGTAGCTCCCGTTCGCCTCCGACTGGTGGAACTTGCCGACCGCGTTGCGCGCCTCGAAGATCGCGTTGCCGGACGACAGCGGGTGCGCCGCGATGAGCTCGCGGGCGAGCGCGTACTCGCGCAGCTGCTCTTCACCCATGCCGTCGAGCTTCAGCCCCTGCAAGAGCACGCGCTGCTCGGCGACCATCGCCGGGCCGACCGTGTCGACCCGGGCATCGGCGGCCGACGCCTTGTCGGTGCGCCCGCGGAACTGCAGCACCACGTCGGCGAGCGAAGCGGCCCGCTTCTTCGGGTCCGCGATCTCGGGGAGGCCGGCGACGCCGTTGTCCGACGCCTCGAAGAACTTCGCCGTGCCCGCGGTGACCGCGTCGGCGCGCTGCTTGCCCTGCGTGAGCCGCTTGCTGAACTCGTCTTTCGGCGAGCCGTACCACGAGTTCATCGTGTTGCTCGCCCAGTCGAACGACGCGTCGGTCGCCTCGGGCTGCGTGCGCTCGGCGGCCTCGACCCACTTGATGTCGGCCTTCACCTTGTCGCCGAGCTGCTCGAGCGCCGCCTTCACCTCGTCCTTCGTCGGGCCCGTGGCGGCGAGCAGCGACGACACCGCGTCGCGCCGCTGCGTGACCTTCGGGTCGCCCTTCGCGGAGGCCTCGGTGCCGGTGCCCGCGACGTCCTTCAGCTCGCTGACGGTCGAGACGAGCTTCTCGACCGCCTTCTTCACCGCCTCGTCGCGCGTCGCGACGGCCGGCGCCTGCGGCGGCTTGATGTCGACCTTCTTCGGCGGATCCGGTTGGACCGCAGGGGTCGTCGGCTTTTTGCCGGTCGAACGAACGGGCATGGCGGGTCGCTCTCTCTTTCGACTCGATGAAGACGGTTACTGGTGGTTCGACTGGTGGTTGTCGCGGCCGTCCTGGCCCTTCACGCCGAACTGGCGATCGAAGGTGGCGACCGTGACCTTGCCGGTCATGTCGACGTCGGTGGCAGCGAGCGGCTGGATGTTGCGGCCGTAGTTGCTCGCCGGGTAGCGGTCGCCCCAGCGCGAGTACGCGCGGTCGGCCGGGTGGTCCGACTGGTTCCAGGTGCGGTCGCAGATGCGCAGCTCCATCGACGGGCGATAGGTGAGCTGCAGCCAGCCGTGGCCGCCGCCGTTGAACGGGTTCTGATCGGGGCTGCTGACGTTGCGGTAGACGCCGCCCGAGATGAACTGAACGTCGACGCCGAGCGCCTGGCGGAACGGGTTCAGCATCGCGGCCATGACGCTCGCCTGCTCGTAGCACATGCCGATGCCGCGAACGGCGAGGCGGCCGGCGTCTTGACCGGAGTCGCGGCCGGGCTCGGAGTACACGTTGCCGCTCGGGTACTTCATGTCGATGACGTCGTGGATGATCTTCACGGCCTGGCGCTGCAGCTCTGAGACCTTCTGGCTGTCGCCGCCGCCGAAGATGCGCGAGAGGCCGCCGCCCGACGTCTTCACCTCGGCCTTCGTGAAGTCGATCTTCTGGACGAGCGCGTCCATCTTGATCGCCGCCTCGGCGATCTTCGCCTTCATGAACGGCGAGGTGTAGTCGGCCGTCTTGTAGATGTGGACCTTGTCGCCCTCGAACACGTGCGGCTGGTTCGCCTCGTAGATGGACGCCTTCGAGACCTTGATCGGGTCGGCCTTGCCGTCGACCTTCACGAGGAAGTTGTCGCCGTCTTCGCCCGCGATGGTGGCGCGGTACGTGCGCGCGCGCGTGCCGCCCTCTTTGTAGGTGAGGAAGTTGCGCTCGTCGAACGCGTTCGAGTGCACGGTCGTCTCGACGAGCACCTGCCGGCCGGGCAGGAAGCGCGCCGACTTCGTCATCTCGTCGATGCCCTTGGGCTTCGCCGTCCACAGGCCGGCCGCGACGAGCTCGTCGGCGGTCGCGCTGGAGTTCAGCTTCGGCAGGTCGCTGAACAGCTTCAGCGCCGCGTCTTTCAGGGCCGGGTCGCCCTGGCCGATCGCCGCGTCGTAGTACCGCTGCAGCTGGCCGTTCTGCACGAGCTCGCGCATCTTGCGCACCGCCGCGGCCGCCGCCGCATCGGGAGCGAGCGTCACCGTCGACGCCGGCGCCGCCGGGCCCGCCGGCTTGAACGCGTCGCCGCGCAGCGTCTCGAGGCCGACGAGCGCCTTGAGGAAGTTCGCCGCCGTCGCGTCGAACATCGTGGAGATCTTGGTGTCGGCGAGCAGCGTCTTCAGGTCCGCCGTCTCGCTCGCGTCGAGGCCGCTCTTCACGAGGTTCAGCTTCTGCTCGGGGGTGAGGCGGCCGTCTTTGAGCGAGGTCGCGAGCTGATCCGGCGTCGTGCCGGCCTTCGAGCCGACGAGCGTGAGGATCTTGCTGAACACCTCGGGGCTCGCCTTCGCAGCCGGGTCGGCGGCCTGCCGTGCAGCGAGGTCAACGGCGATCGACTTCAGCGCAGCGTTCTGAATGGTGGGCATGGTGGTCTTGGTCTCTTGAAGAGGTCGAATCAGGCGTCAGCGGGAAGGAAGCCGGTCTCTTTGAGAATCGAGTGCTCACCCTTCGTCATGCGGATGACCCAGTAGTTGGTGCTCTTGTCGGGGTCGCTGGCCTGCATCGACTTCATCTTCTCGTTGGCCTCCGACTCGGTGCGGCCCCAGCCGCAGAGCGCGGGCCGCTGCTCGCGCTCGGAGTGAATGGCCCAGCAGTTCGCAAATTCGTGTGTCGACATGTTTGGGGAGCTCCCTGAAGCGATCGAGGAAAACGCGCGCAACATACAACACACACGAACGGTTTTCTCTGCGCAGGCGCGACTGTCTCTTCCCAGTTTCTCAGACTCCAAGAGTCACGAAGACTCTTAGGTTCCTTGCGTCGACCCCCGCCACCCCGTGTAATGAGCGGCCCCCCCATGCCCATTCTTCCGAAGCAGTGGCGCACCACCGCAGACGCCTGGGCCAAGGCGAACGGCTTCGAGAGCGCGCAGAAGCTCCCGGCCGATCAGCTCGGCGCGCTCGCGCAGCACGTGGCGAAGACCGAGAAGGTCAGCCTCGATAAAGTTCAAACGGCGCTTTTCTCGACGCTGTTCACGACGAAGCCGGCGCTGCACGACACCGTCGATCGCCCGTCGGGCAGCCACGTCGCGATTCCGCAGAAGGGCGTGTTCGGCGACGAGCCGAAGGGGCTGAAGACGGTCACGCCGCTGCAGGTGAAGTTCGCCTCGGCGATCGAAGAGTTTCAGGCGACGCGCGTGGTGGTGACGCGGCAGGCCTCGCCGGAGGCGGTGAAAGATCTCTTCGAGGCCTCGGCGAAGCTGATCGCGCGGTTCGACGAGCTCGACGGCGCGCGCGACAAGCGGCAGATCACGGAAGAGATCACGAAGAGCTACAAAGACCTCCTCTCGCTGGCGGCGCGGCACAAGGGCATCATGCTCACGCAGAGCACGCCCGAGCTCGAGCAAGTGGCGGCCGACCTCGCGAAGAACGGCGCGAGCGGGCCCGCCGCCGACGTCGACCGCCGGCCCGGCCTCGGCACCGGGGCGAGCGTCGCGATCGACCCCACCACGAAGCAGGTCGTCGCGTACGACTACCTCGGCTCGGTCGAGAGCGTCGCGAGCATCCCCGACTTCGTCGCGCGCTACAAAGAGGCGTTCGACGCGGACAAGGGCGCCGGCAGGCTCGAGGCGCAGCCGAAGACCCTCGCGCAGCTGCGCTCGGTCGACGACAAGGCGCTGGGCCGGCTCACCAGCAAGATCGAGCACGTCTCGCTGCTCGACGACACGACGGGCTTCGCGCGCGTGTTCCCCACCCGCTGGTACAAGGCGGGCGGCGAGCTGGTGTCGCAGCGGCTCATCGTCGACGGGCCGTTCAAGGGCATCTACCTCGACGACCTCGCGAACCACCTCTTGAGCAAGGCGGGCGCCGGCTACCGGTACGACCTGACCACCGGCAAGGGCGCCCGCGAGCGCGCGCACACCGGCGAGCCGTTCGTGACGTCGACGATGATCGAGGAGCGCGGCGAGAAGCGCGAGAAGCTGCTCGTGCGCATCCCCGAAGACCGCGGGTGGACGGAGGTGCGCCGCCAGCTGCGCCGGCTCTCGGAGCTGCAGCCCTCCATCAAGTACCGGCAGGACACCAAGAACACGACGTTCACGTTCGGCTACGACGACTACAAGCTGGTGCGCGACGTCATCGGCGGCGGCCTCTTGTCTGAAGGAGCGGCGCAGAAGCTCGACCAGCACTTCGAGAAGCTGACCGAGATCGAGCGGGCGTCCTCCGACGCGGCGCTGCCGAACCACACGGCGAAGGCGATCGGCGGGTTCCGCAGCGAGGTGAAGACCCCTGGCGGGCAGGTGAAGCCGCTCGAGCTGAGCTACTGGCAGCAGAAGTCGCTCGCGTGGCTCGAGGCGCGTGGCTACAAGGGCGTCATCGGCCTGGGCACCGGCATGGGCAAGACGCTGGTGGCGATCGGCGCGATGCAGGAGCTGCGCAGGCGCAAGGGCGTCACGAAGCCGTTCCTGCTGGTGACTCCGCCGGCGCTCGCGGGCAACTTCGCGAAAGAGATCTACAAGTTCCTCGAGCCGAAGGAGGCGGAGGCGCTGGTGAAGCAGACGGTGGTGCTCGACTACCAGACGTTCTCGCGCGCGGTGCGCGACGGGAAGTACGAGGGCAAGCCGTTCAAGCCGGAGCAGTTCGGCGCCGTCATCTTCGACGAGGCGCAGACCGCGAAGAACCGGAAGTCGGTCGCCGGAGCCGCCGCGCTCGCCTTCAAGCACGACCACAAGATCGTGCTCGGCGCGTCGGTGATGAAGAACAGCATCGACGACATCTTCACGCTGACGAGCATCGCCAACAACGTCGACCTGAACGACCGCGCCGAGGGCAAGGACCTGCGCCACGAGATGCGGAAGTTCGTGAACCTGCACACGCAGACGGTGGGCGGGCGCACGGTGGCGGTGCGCGAGGCGATCGAGCTGACGCCGGGCGAGAAGCTCGACCCGAAGCACAACCTCTACACGTACGTGCGCGCGAACGTGCTGTTCGCCGACAAGCGCAACGACACGACGAAGCTGCCGCGGCTGACGACGCGCACCGAGACCCTGCGCATGCCGCCGGCGCTCGAGGCCGAGTACCGCAAGCACATCAAGGGCGTGACGAAGCTGATGCGCGGCATGGTGTCGCTGTACAGGGACCAGGGCGTGAAGCGCGAGTACGTCGACGAGAAGGGCCGCACGCGGCGCGAGATCGAGCCGCTCGCGCGCAACCAGGACATCTCGAAGATGTTCGGCCCGCAGCTGCGCGCCAAGATCGGCGAGATCAACGCGATCACGAACAACGCGAAGAAGCTCGACCGCGCGGCCGACCTGGTGTTCAGCCAGCTCGAGCTGAACCCGAAGACGCGCACGGTGCTGTTCACCGACAGCGCGGACTACGTGCTGCAGTCGGCGCAGCGCCTGTCCGAGAAGATCCCCGGCAAGGTGCACGCGGCGGCGCTCGGCAAAGAGATTCGCCTCTTCCAGAACGGCAAGGAGCTGACCTCGTTCGAGGGCCACGAGCTCCCGTTCAAGGAGCAGGAGTACGCGACGAGCGAGCGCAAGTACGCCGCGAAGGACTGGCAGCAGTTCGTGCTCTCGGAGGTGCTCGGGCAGAACACCGACGTGGCGACGACGACGCTGTTCGGGCCGGTGTACCAGGAGGGCCAGAACCTGCAGTGGGCGCAGGTCGGCGTTCACCTCGACCGCGACACCTGGAGCCGCCAGAACATGGAGCAGCGCGAGGGCCGCATCTGGCGCCAGGGCCAGCCGAAGCCGGTGACGTTCTACAACCTCGACTGGGTCTACAAGGAGCCGAACGACAAGCTCGACCGCTCGCTCGACGAGGTGCGCGGGCTCTACGAGACCACCGAGGGCAAGCTGTTCCACGACGTCATCGTGGTGCCGCAGGCGACGGAGCTCGGCTCCGAGTGGCCCGAGGTGCGAGACCTGGGCGCCCTCAAGCTCGACACCGCGATCCTCGACGCGATGCTGCAGCCGACCGCCGAGAACGCGTCGAACCGGGGTGAAGCATGAGCGACCCGAAGACGCTGCCCGAATGGAAGGCCTACGTCGGCAAGCTCGACGGCGAGGAGCTGCGCGCGCAGGCGATGGCGGCGAACACCACCGGCTTCGTGCGCCAGCTGCAAGACGAGGGGTACGCGGCCGGCGACATCCACGCGATCCTCGTGACCTTCGCGAAACGCCTCTCGGACGCGGGTCAGTCGCTACCCAGCGACGGGTACCTCGATCTCTCGCGCCTCGTGCGCTGAAGTGGCGCGAAACCGAAATCGCGTGGCGCAATTCGAACGCGCGCGGTGAAGAGAAGCTGAAAAAAGAAGGCGGCCGGACACCGTGGGGCATCCGGCCGCGGGTCTTCTTTTTACTGCTGCACGGCGAAACTGCTGAAGTGGTGGGGGGGAACCTCCTTCAACCCGAACTCACCGTGCTGCCTGCCGCTAAGCAGTCTGCATGCCACGCTGCTGGGTTTCACAAACCCACGTGGTTTACGCCGCTTACGTCGGAAGATCGGCCCGAGGAGGCGATCTCGGAGCTTTCATCGGTGAAAGGCGTTTTTCAGTATTGAAAAACACCAGTCAAGTCGGCTCGTAAGCGGCCCCGGCGCGAAGGCCGAGGCGTTTCATTTTTCGCCAGAGCGTGGTGGGAGAAATGGCGAGGGCCTCGGCGACGCGGCCCAGATCATCGGGCGTGCGCTCGAGGGCCGTGGCGATCGCCTTCCGCTCGGCGTCGTCGACGACGTCGGCCAGCGTGGCGGCGGCGACGGTCGGCGTGGCGTCGCCGGGAGCGGGCGGGCGGCGCAGCGGAAAGTCCTCGGGCTGCAGCTCGTCGCTCTCGGAGAGCGCGGCGGCCTGCTCGACCAGGTTCTCGAGCTCGCGCACGTTGCCGGGGAACTCGTACGTCATGAGCCGATCGATGGCCGAGGGCGACAGCTTGTGCGGCCGGCCCGACCGCGCGTTCGCGCGCTCGAGGAAGTGCTCGGCGAGGAGCGGAATGTCCTCCTTCCGCTCCCGCAGCGGCGGCACGCGCAGCATCACCACGTTGAGGCGGTAGTAGAGGTCTTGCCGGAAGCGCTTCTCGTTCACTTCCTTCTCGATGTCGCGGTTGGTGGCGGCGACGGTGCGGACGTCGACCTTGATGCTCGAGCTCTCGCCGACGCGGCGGACCTCGCCGTCCTGCAGCACGCGCAGGAGCTTCGTCTGAAACGCCTGCGTCGTCTCGGTGACCTCGTCGATGAACAGCGAGCCGCCGTCGGCCTCTTCGAACAGGCCGCGGCGCGTCTTCACCGCGCCGGTGAAGGCGCCGCGCGCGTGGCCGAACAGCTCGCTCTCGAGCAGCGACTCGGTGATGGCGCTGCAGTTCACGGGCACGAACGGCTTGTCTTTGCGGCGCGAGAGCGCGTGAACGGCGCGGGCGACGAGCTCCTTGCCGGTGCCGCTCTCGCCCTGGATCAGCACGGTGGCGTCGGACGGAGCGACGCGCGCCAGCCGCCCGGTCAGCTCGCGCATGGCGTTCGAGTTGCCGACGAGCGAGGCGATGCCGTGGCGGCGGTTGAAGTCGCGCGAGAAGAGCTCGACGGCCGAGATGAGGCGCGCGCGCTCGAGCGCCTTCTGCACGCGGTGGGCGAGCTCGCCCTCCTTGAAGGGCTTCGTGAGGTAGTCGTAGGCGCCGCGGCGCATCGCCTCGACGGCGCTCTCGATGCTGCCGTACGCGGTCATCACGATGACCTGCGTCTTGGGGGCCGACTCGAGCGCCTTCGTGAGGAGCGTGAGCCCGTCCATCGGCTCCATCTTGAGGTCGGTGAGGAGCAGGTCGGCCTCGCGCTCGGCGAGCGCCGCGAGCGCCTCCTCGCCGCCGCCGGCTTCGCGCACCTCGTAGCCCTCGGAGCGCAGCAGCATCGCGGTGGTCGCGCGCATGTTGCGCTGGTCGTCGACGACGAGGATGCGGCCCTTGGCGTCCATCGCTGGCCGTTATCTAGCACCCTTGCGAAGCACCCGCTTGTCGCCCACGCGCAGCGTGACCTTGCGGGCGTCGAACAGCTCGGCGAGGGGGATGACGAACTTGCGCGTGCCGCCGACGAGGTCCTTGAACTCGAGCGTCGTGATCTGCGCGTTCTTCTCGAGGTGCGCGCGCAGCTTCGCCTCGAGGTCCGCGACCGGCGCCGCGTGGAAGTGCAGCTCGCCCGCCTTGTGCGCCCTGCCCTCTCTCACGAGCACCTCGAGCAGCTCTTCGACGCGCGGCTGGGGCGCCTTCAGCGCCGCGCTGAGCTCGGCGTGCGTCGGCGGAGCGAGCGCTCCCTTCTGCAGCGCCGCTTCCACCGCGTCTTTCAGCGACGCTCCGCCGGCGTCGAGGCGGCCCCTCCTGCCGGCGAGCCGCACGACGTCGCCGGCCTCGAGGTTGGCTGCGAGCTGCAGCATCCGAGCGAACGTGCGCTCGTGGGGCACGCCGAGGCGCTGGCGGAGCTCCTCCTTCGGCATGCCGTCTCTCTCGGGGTTCGCGGCGTGGAAGCCGTCGAGCACCGCGGTCGCTCTCGCCGCGAGGCCCTGCAGCACCGCGGTGCTCAGGTAGCGCCGCGCGTCTCTGTCGACGAGCTGAACGCTGCCCTTCGCGGCCAGCGTCTCGAGCAGCTTGTGGAGCTCCTTCTGCGCGAGGCCCGCCTTCGCGAACAGCTCCTGGGCGGTGAGCCCCGCGTAGCCGGCCTCGGTGAGCAGCCAGCCGATGCGCTGCGGAGCGTCGCTCTCGGCGAGGGCCTTCAGCTTCTCGGAGGCGCCTCGCTTCCTGCGCGGCGTGTCGAGGGCGAGCACGCGGCCGCCGCCCAGCGTCTGGCGCGCCCCGCGGATGATGAAGCGCTGGCCGGGCAGCGCGGCGACGGCTTGCGCCACGCGCACCTGCGCGAAGCAGGTCTCGCCGGGGCGCAGCTCGCTGACGTCGACGAGCCTCACCGCGGCGTCGGCGTGCGCGGTGCCGAGCGAGACATGCTGGCGCGAGCGGCGCGGCAGCGGCTTCTCGACCGAGGGGAGCAGCGAGAGCTCGACGTCGAGCACGCGGGCGGGCTTCAGCTCTTCGAAGCGGACGAGCGCCATGCCGCGGCTCACCTGCGCGGCCTCGATGCCCGGCACGTTGACGGCGACGCGCTGGCCGGCGGCGGCCGACTCGACGGCGGCGCCGTGCACCTGCAGCGTGCGGGCGCGAAACGGGCCGTCGAGGCCCGGCACGAGGGACACGGCGGAGTCGCGCTCGAGCCTGCCGGAGAGCAGCGTGCCGGTGACGACGGCGCCGAAGCCCTTCACCGTGAAGACGCGATCGACCGGCAGGAAGACGGGGCCTTCCGCGGGACGCGCCGCGAGCTCTTTGAGCCGGCCGCCCAGCTGCGACTTCAGCTGCTCGACCCCTTCGCCGGTCTTGGAGCTGACCGGCAGAACGGGAGCGTCCTCGAGGAAGGTGCCCGCGGTGAGCGCGCGCAAATCGGCGGTGAGCAACTCCAGCCAGCCTTCGCCCAGCGTCGGCAGCAGGTCCGACTTCGTGACCACGATGAGCCCGGTCTTCACGCCGAGCAGCTGGCAGATGTCGACGTGCTCGCGCGTCTGCGGCATCACGCCTTCGTCGGCGGCCACCACGAGCAGCGCGAGATCCACTCCGCCCGCGCCCGCCGCCATCGCTCTCACGAACCGCTCGTGCCCGGGCACGTCGACGACGCCGACGCGCGTGCCGTTCAGGTCGAGGTGCGCGAAGCCGAGCTCCAGCGTGATGCCGCGGCGCTTCTCTTCGGGCAGCCGGTCGGTGTCGATGCCGGTCAGCGCCTTCACCAGCGAGGTCTTGCCGTGATCGACGTGACCCGCGGTGCCGATGATCATCGCTCAACGGCCCCCGACTTCGCGCTCACAGCTCGAAGCGCGGCTCTTCGACGACCGACGCATAGTCCCAGGGGAACACGAAGAACGTGTCCTCCTTCAGCGCGTGGTAGTCGGGCTGGAACCCGCTCGGCCGGCACACCAGCGCCGCGGTCGCGACCTTCGCCGCCCCGACGCTCTTCGCGTGCGCGGTCGCGAGCTGCAGCGTGTCGCCCGACGACGCGATGTCGTCGACGATGAGCACCTTCTTGCCCTTCAGCTCCTTCGGCATCACGCCCTTGAGCTTCGGGCTCCCGCGCAGGCCGCGGTCGCGGCTCCGGCGGGACAGCCGCACCGGGTAGAACTCGCGCTGCATCGCGCTCGCGAGCGCGCCGCCCACGAACACGCCGCCGTGCGCCACGCCCACGATCGCGTCGGGGTCGAACCGCCCCGCCGACTTCGCGAGCTGCTGCACCAGCCGATCGAAGCTCGCCCACGACATCTCGGACGCCGACGTCCGCGCCGCCGAGCGGTCGAGCCCGGGCGGCGACGGAGACTCCGGCGCCTTCCGGCGCGAGACACCGTTCTTCACCGGCTTCTTCTTCGCGGCAGCAGCCTTCTTCTTCACGGTCACGGCGCGCACCCGTCGAGCAGAACAGGAACCCCCGCGGTCGAGGTGAAGCGGTAGGCGCCCGCCTGGCACGTCAGGCCCGCGGGGCACGTGCCCGTGGCGGTGTCGCAGGCGCGGAAGCACGCCGTGCCGCCGTCAGAGAGGCGGCCGCACGCGCCCGAGCGGCACTCGGTGTCGGAGGAGCAGAACGCTCCGCCCTCGCGGAAGCCCGCCTGCGCCGGCGGCCGGCAGCGCAGCACGTACGCGCCGGCGTCGAGCGGGCTCACGTCGGGCACGCAGCGCGCGCCACCGTCGGCCGAGCAGTCTTCGTCTTCGTTGCACGTGATGCCGGCGCACACGCGCTTCACCGAGAGCACGTCGTCGGGCGTGCCGGCGCGGAAGTCGGGCCCGCGGTAGCCCAGCGCCGCCGTCGGCAGGCAGCCGAGCGGGCCGGTCGCTTCGCCGCCGTCGCGGCCCTCGGGAGCGCAGTCGGCGGCGGTCTGGCACGCCTCCATGCAGTACCCGAACCGGCGGATGCCGCGCGCGTCGTCGGTCGAGCAGTGGTTCGAGAAGCACTGCGCGTGGGTGGTGCACGGGGCGCCCGGCCCCATGCCGGCGTCGTTCGGCCGGCCGCACTCGAGCTTGAGCCCCGAGTTGCGGGTCAGCGTCGACAGCCGCACCGTGCACGCGAGGCCGGCGTCGGGGCCGTACTCTCCGCACGTCGCGTGCGACTCGCAGCCGGGCCGGCAGCCGTACAGGCTCGCGGTGCCGCTCGGCGCCACGAACGGGTACCGCAGGTCGCACGTGCCGGTGCGCGCGCCGAGGTTGCAGTCGGTGTCGCTCTCGCACGCCGACCAGCAGTAGTACGGAGGCAGCCCCGTGAGGCCGTCGGTGCGGCACGTGCCGCTGTTGCAGGTGCGGTCGGCGGGGACGATGCCGGCGTCGGGCAGACGCACCGGCGCGCACGGCGCGAGCCCGGCGCCCTGGCCCACGTTGTACTGGCAGAAGGTGCCGACGTCGTTCGCGGTGAAGTCTTCGGTCGCCGGGTCGTCCCACGGCTGGCACGACTGACCTGGCCGGCACTTCGCGTCGCCGCTGCAGCGGTTGCCCCAGCCGGTGTCGTTGAAGCAGATGCCGAACTGGCGGCCGTTGTAGTCGCCGGGGAAGCCGTGACAGATCTCGGGAGCGGGGCAGGCGTTCGGCTGGCCCGGGTCGCAGAACGCGCGGCACGTCGACGTCAGCGAGTTGTCGGGGATGCACATGAACTGCGCCTTGCAGTTGCCGCCGGTGAGCCAGTTGTAGTCGCAGCTGTCGCGGTAGTTCTTGCCGGGGCCGGCCTGGAAGCAGACGCCGAGCAGGCCGCCGAGGTCGAACACGAACGAGTTGCCGTTCGAGTACTTCAGCGCGTAGCAGATCTCGTTCATCCCGCACTGCGGCTGGTAGACGTTGCAGCTCTTCAGGCACGTCGGAGTCATGACGCCGCCGTTGTTCACGTTCACGCACGTCGAGCCCTCGCCGCACGCGGTGCCCGGCGGGCACATGCCGCCGACCGGCGCGCCGGCGCACGCGTTGTTCACGCAGCGCAGGCCGTTCGGGCACTGCTCGTCGACGAGGCAGTGCTTGCAGGTGCCCGAGACGACCTCGCAGTACGGCGCTCCGGGAATGGGGCAGTGCGTGTCGTCGACGCACTGCACGCACTTCTGCGTGGCGAGCTGGCAGACGGGCACGTTGAAGGGGCAGTCGCTGTTGCGGCCGCACTCGACGCAGCCGAACGTGCCGAGGTTGCAGCTGCCGGTGCCGCACTCGGAGTCGCGGGTGCAGCCGACGAAACTGCAGGTGCGGTTCACGCACGCCTCACCGAGGCCGCACTCGAGGTCGTCGCTGCACGGCACGTTCTTCGTGCAGACGCCCTGGCGGCAGACGCCCGGGTAGTCGGCGAGCTTGCAGTCTTCGGGCGAGTCGCACGACGGCGGAGGCGGGCCGCTGTCGACCACCATCATCATCTGGCCCGAGTCGACGGAACCTGCGTCCGGCAAGGCCGGAGGCGGACACGCGGACAGGGCGATGATGACCGAGACGGGGAGGACGCGGCGCATTCGGGCGGCCTTCAGGTCTAGCCCATCACGCGCAGAACTTCAGCAGTGCCCGCTCCAGGATCTCGGCGCACCGGTGCAGCTCGTTCTTGGGCACGAACTCGCCCGTCTGGTGCGCGTTCTTGATGTCGCCCGGGCCGAACACCACGGGGATGCTGCCGAGCTCCGTCATCTGCGGGCCCTCGGTGCCGAACGCCACCGTGCTCGCCGGGTTGCCGCTCTCGTGCTCGAGGAAGCGCACGACCTCGGCGTCGGCGGCCGTGTCGAAGCCCCGGTCCATGCGCAGCGGCTTGATGCTCAGCTGAAAGCCGGGGTCCTCCGCGACGCACGCGGCGCGAATCTGCTCGACCTCTCTCAGCACGTGCTCCACCGGCTGCGACGGAATCGGCCGCCACTCGAGCGTGACGCGGCACTCGCCCGGGATGATGTTCTTCGCCTTCCCGCCGGCGATGACGCCCGTGTTCACCGTCGTGAACGGCGGCTCGAAGCGCGGGTCGAAGGTGGCCCGCAGCTCGCCGCGCGAGTACGCCTCGAGGCGCGTGAGGAACCGTGCCGCCCGGAAGATCGCCGACGCCCCGCTGTCGGGGTACGCGCTGTGCCCTTCCTTGCCGCGGAACTCGAGCTCGGCGAGGCAGTACCCCTTGTTGCCGCGAATCGGCACGAGCGACGTCGGCTCGCCGATGATGCAGCGCATGCTCTTCGCCTTGCCGGCGTCGACGAGCTGCTTCGCTCCGTAGCAGCCGACCTCTTCGTCGGCCGTGAAGCAGACGAGCAGCGGCTTGCCGAGCCTGCCCTTCGTGCGCTCGAGCGCGGTCACCGCGCACGCGACGAACGCCTTCGTGTCGCACGAGCCGCGCCCGTACAGCTTGCCGTCGCGCTCGGTGAGCTTCAGCGCCTCGCTCCACGCCTTGTCGTAGGGCACGCAGTCGCTGTGACCGACCAGCGCGAGCTCGGGGGAGCCGGCGCCGGCCGTCGCGATGAGGTTCGCCTTCTCGACGCCCTGCTCGTCTCTGTAGCGGTGCCGCTCGGTGGCGAGGCCCAGCGCCTTCAGCCGCGGCTCGAGCACGTCGAGCACGGGCGCGTTCGGGAGCGACGACGTGGAGTCGACGGCGACGAGATCGGCGAGGAGTCTTTCCAAGCTCATGTGGCGAGCACCGCGTAGTGGCCCGGAGCGTGCGCCGCGCGCAGGCGTGGGGTGAAGCCCGCCTTCTTCAGCAGCGCGAGCATGGCCTTGGGGGAATACAGCGTGACGACGTGCTCCTCGTCGCTGCGGCGGTAGCCCGCGCCGCGCTTCACGAAGCTGGTGATGCGGCGCGTGAGGCGGTGGCCGTCTTCCTTGCGCTTCACCAGCACGGCCCAGTCGCGGCCGAGCGAGAAGCTCTTCGACGTCTTCTGCTCCGCGCGCCCGGGCCCGGCGAAGTCGAACGCGAGCAGGCGCGCCGCCTTGCGGATGCGGCGGAAGACCGGCAGCAGGGCCGCGGCGCCGTAGTTGAAGACCTCGCCGACGGCGATGACGGCGTCGGCCTTCGGCAGGGGGCCGGCCCAGGAGCCGACCTTCAGCTTCGCCTTCGGAGCGTTGCGCCGCGCCATGCGGATCATCGCCGGCGAGGCGTCGATGCCGGCGACGTCGAAGCCCGCGCGCGTCAGGTGCTTCGCGACGATGCCGCTGCCGCAGCCGAGCTCGAGCACGGACTTCACGTGGTGCTGCTTCAGCAGCGCGGCGAGCTTCGGCGCCTCACCTTGCGCGAAGAAGCCGTAGCCGTGATGGTGGATGTACGCGAGGTCGTCGCCGTAGAGCGCCACGGCGCAGGTTCGTAGCACCTCTTCCGGCGGCTGAGGGCTACTTGCCCCAGATCTCGGTCGCGAAACCCTGCCCCGACTTCTTGTCCGCGGCCCGAACCGCGGCCTTGAACGCCTCCTGCTTGTCTTCCGGCAGGGTCTCGTAGCGGTGCTTCAGCATGTCGACGAGCTCCTGGCGGACCTTCGGCGTGATGGTGCCCTGGCCGGTTCGATCGAGCTGGCCCTGCGCCGCCGCGGGGTTCTTCTCGTAGGCGGCGACGAAGGCGCTGACGTAGGCCTTCGCCTCGATCGCCGGGTCGTCGGCGACGTCGCGGACGCCGAACTTCTCGATCTGCGCCTTCTCGGCCGGCGTGAAGCCCTTCGCCTTGTTCTTGAGCCAGTCGCTGAACTTGTTGCGCTCGGTGACCGCCGCCGCGGTGCGCACGTCGCGATCGGGGATGGGCTTGCCGTACTGCTTGATCGCCCGATCCATCAGCTTCGAGTCGGCGACGTGCGTGCCCTCGTGAAACAGCGTGGTCGCGAGGAAGTCGACCTTGCTCAGCACCGCGGCATCGGCGTTGCGGTCCAGCACGGCGGTCGAGGCGTCGATCGCCGGCTGCGTGTACTCGGAGCCCGCGGGCTTCGGCGGCAGCGAGCTCACCGCGCCGTTGATCAGGTTCGTCGAGATCTCGAGCGCGGCCCCGTCGCAGCCGCAGCCGAGGCCGTGCTGGTGCACGGTGTGGCCGCCGCCGCTGGTGTTGTTCACGTCGACGTTGATCTTGTCGGACTCGAACTTCGACCGGTCGTTGACGACGTTGATCTCGCTCTCGGGGATGCCCAGCTCGATCGAGGCGAGCTTGCGCAGCCGCGCCACCGGGTCCTTCGCGAGCGCCGGGTCTTCGGCCGCCTTCCGCAGCGCCACCTGGTCGAACTTCTTGAGCGGCAGCACGCCGCCGGCGGGCTTGTCGACCGGCATCGTCAGCTCGGCCGCGTGCCAGTTGCCCTTCGCGTCCTTGACCACGGCGACCGGGTCGAGCCCCGACAGCTTCGCCGCGGCGATCGCCTGAAACTTGTTCGAGTAGCCGTCGGTCGGGCCGAACGTGCGCTTCACGTTCACCTGCACGGAGCGCCCGCCCACCTGCGCCGTGCCCGCGCTCGAGCCCGCGACGTCGTCGTGCTTCACCGTCACCGGGAGCTTCGCCTGCTTCAGCACCTTGTTCGGGTCGACGCCCGGCGCGAAGGCGTCGTGGGCGAACATCTCTTTCAGAGCGGCGACGTCTTCGGTGTTGGAGCCGAGGTCCTTCACCTTCTTCGCGAGCTGGGCCGCAGCGTCCGCCGTGAGCACGCCCTTGTTCTCGCGGAGCAGCCGCGCCTCCATCGAGCGCAGCGTCGAGATGTTGTTGGACATTCGCGCGAGGCTACTACTTCTTCTCGGCGAGCGCGGCGGCGTCCTGCCCGGCCGAGAGGCGCACCGCCAGCAGGTCGGCGCGCCACGTGCGCCCATCGGCGTCGGCGCGGCTCAGCCGGAACACGACCCTCGCGACCAGGGAGCCTGCGTTCTTGTCGACCCAGGCCTTCGCGGCCGCTGCGGACTCGACGGGAACCGCGAGCGCGACGGGCTTCGGCGCCGTCCACGCGATGGTGACGCGGCCGGTGGCGTCGGTGCACTCCATCGAGCCCTTCACTTCGATCGGCAGCGCGCCGTTCTCGAACGCCTTGACGGTGAGGTCGTCGCTGCCGCGCAGCTTCACGAGGAAGACGTCTTCCTTCAGCTCGTCGAGCGTGCCCTTGGGGCAGGGGCTGTCGGGCACCAGGAGCTTGGCGTCGTCGTACGGTGGGCCGAGCGTCGGCTCGCCCTGCCGCGCCTTCTGCCGCTCGGCGTCGAGCTCGGCGCTCTTCTTCTTCCTCTCGGCCTTCTCGGCCTGCGCCTTCTTGAGCCGCTCCTCGGCGCGCCTGGCCGCGGCGTCTTCGCCGGGACAGGCGCACAGCACCGCTGCCGTGATGATCACCACCCCCGTGATGCGCATGACGCGTGTCATTGTACTCCGTGCCATGGACAAGATCGTCTACGCGCACACCGTCGAAGGCCTGTTCAAGCGCGCCCTCGGCTCGCGGGTGGCTCCGGGGCTCAAGGCCGAGCTCGCGGGCCTCGGCGTCGATCTCGACGCCGCTCCGAGGGACGTCGCGCGCACCGTCTGGGCGCAGTGCCTGGCGGCGGCGGTGCGGCACCTGTTCCGCGACGTCCCGGCCGACGAGGGCTACTACCGGCTCGGGCGCGCGCTGATCGACGGCTACGGGCAGACCGTGCTCGGGCGCGCGATCTTCGCGACGTTCAGGCTGCTCGGGCCCGACCGGGCGCTGAAGCGCGCCGTGGTGCTGATTCGCAACGGGAACAACTACATCGAGTCGCGGCTGACCCCCGTGGCGCCGCGCCGCTACGAGTTCTGGGTGAACGAGCACAACGGGAACCCGCACTACGTGCGCGGCGTGGTCACTGCCGGGCTCGAGATGACCGGCGCACGCAACCCGAAGTGCGACGTGACGTCGTTCGACGAGCACCAGGCGACGTACGTGGCGTACTGGGAGTGATGCCCGCCGGGCTCGGCGCTGGCCGACCGACGCGACGCGACGACCGACGGGGAGGCGGCGGCGCGCCGGCGGCTGTGCCTGGCGTTCACGGTGCAGCGCTTCGGCCGTGCGCCGGCCGACCGACGCGACACGACGGCCGACAGGGGAGCGGCGGCCCGTCGCACTGCTGTGCTCGGCGTTCGCGACGCGGCGCTTCGTGCGTGCGCTGGCCCACCGACGCGACACGACGGCCGACAGGGGAGCGGCGGCCCGTCGTACTGCTGTGCTCGGCGTTCGCGGTGCCGCGCTTCGCCCGTGCGCCGGCCGACCGACGCGACACGACGGCCGACGGAGGAACGGCGGCCCGTCGTACTGCTGTGCTCGGCGTTCGCGGTGCCGCGCTTCGCCCGTGCGCTGGCCGACCGACGCGACACGTCGGCCGACGGAGGAACGGCGGCCCGTCGTGCGGCTGTGCCGGCGTTCGCGGCGCGGCGCTTCGCCCGTGCGCCGACGGACCGATGCGACGCGCGGCCGACAGGAAGCGGCGGCCCGTCGTGCGGCGGCGCGGCGCTTCGTCCGTGCGCTGGCCGACCGACGCGACACGACGGCCGACAGGGGAACGGCGGCCCGTCGTGCTGCTGTGCCGGCGTTCGCGGCGCGGCGCTTCGTGCGTGCGCCGACGGACCGATGCGACGCGCGGCCGACGGGAAGCGGCGGCCCGTCGTGCGGCGGCGCGGCGCTTCGTCCGTGCGCTGGCCGACCGACGCGACACGACGGCCGACGGAGGAACGGCGTCCCGTCGTACTGCTGTGCTCGGCGTTCGCGGCGCGGCGCTTCGCCCGTGCGCCGACGGACCGGAGCCACGTCGTTCCGACGCTCTCGATCGTGCGGCGCCATCTCACTTTGTCCCGTTTACGTCGGGCGGCGACGAATTCCGGGCAAAGTTATCGGTACGACCCCGGCGCAGACGGCCGTTGTCGATCCCAGGCGCCGACGAGGGGCGCAGCCGGCGATCGCGGGTCGAGCTCGGCATCGCGGCGAGGAAAGCCAGCCGTCTCCTGTCCGCCGTCGATTCGCGACGGAGCGAGCGGTAATCGGAGCAGCGTCTCTGGCTGCGCCGAAGAAGCCGACCCGCGGACTGGAACGGCCCGCTCAGCTCAGCGCGCGCAGCACCGCGGCGAGGAAAGCCAGCCGTCTCCTGTCCGCCGTCGATCAGCGACGGAGCGAGCGGTAATCGGAGCAGCGTCTCTGGCTGCGCCGAAGAAGCCGACCCGCGGACTGGAACGGCCCGCTCAGCTCAGCGCGCGCAGCACCGCGGCGAGGAAAGCCAGCCGTCTCCTGTCCGCCGTCGATCAGCGACGGAGCGAGCGGTAATCGGAGCAGCGTCTCTGGCTGCGCCACGAGAGGCCGCCGCCGGAATCGATACCGCGGACCGGAACGGCCCGCTCAGCTCAGCGCGCGCAGCACCGCGGCGAAGCCGCGCTTCGCCTCTTCGTACAGCTCGTGCTGCCCGTCGCGCACCACGAGCCTGCCCTGCACGGCGACGTCGCGCACCGGCGCCTGGCCGAAGACCGCCTCCGTCACCGAGTCCACACCGAGCGTGAAGAAGTCGGCCGGCGCGCCCGGGCGCAGCGTGCCGGTCTCGAGGCCCAGCGCCGCGGCGCCGTGCTCCGTCGCGCAGGCGAGCAGCCGTGCTCCCAGGCCGGGCGGGCCGTCGAGAACTGCGCGCCGACGCCGCACGAGCCTCAGGTTGTCTTCGAGCAGCCGCGCCTCTTCCAGCAGCGCGATGCGCGCCTGGCTGTCGGAGCCGAGCGAGATCTTCACGCCCGCCCCGAGCAGCACGTCGGCCGGCACCACGCCGTCGCCCAGGTTCGCCTCGGTCGTCGGGCACGCGCACACGCTGCGCAGCTTCTGCTCGTGGCCGGGCTCGAGGTGAATCGCGTGCACCGCGGTCGCGTGCAAGAGACCGACCTCTTCGAGCAGCTCGACCGGGTGCAGCCCGTGCTCCGCGCGGCACGCGACGACCTCGGCCGGCTGCTCCGCCACGTGAATGTGCGTGACGCCGGGGCGCTTCGCGATCGCCTCGAGCCACTCGCGCGGCACCGCGCGCACGCTGTGCGGCGCCAGCCCGACCGTCGCGAGCCGGTCGTCGAAGCGCAGCGATTCCGTACGGGAGAGATACGTGTCGACGTCGGGCTCGATGAACCGCGACTGCAGCGGGTTCGGCGCCACCTGGTAGCCCGCGCGCGCGTAGGCGACGCGCAGGAGCACGATGCGCAGGCCGGCGTCGCGCGCCGCCCTCACCACCGCGCGCGCGAGCTCGTGCACGTCGGCGTACGGCTGCCCGCCCGGCTGGTGGTGCACGTAGTGGAACTCGCCGACCGCCGTGATGCCCGCGAGCGCCATCTCGACGAACGCGAGCCGCGACACCGCGTGGAGCTGCTCGGGGTCGAGCGTCGACGCCGCCCGGTACATCAGCTCGCGCCACGCCCAGAAGTCGTCGCCGTTCGCGACCCTCTCGGTGCGCGCGCGCAGCACGCGCTGGAACGCGTGCGAGTGCGCGTTCACGAGGCCGGGGAACAGCGCGCGGCCCGGCAGCTTGATGGTGGGAGCGCCCGGCGGCGGCTCGGCTGCGATTCGGCCTTCGGCGTCGACGTACAGCTTCGATCCGGAGCTCATTGCTCCGCTCTCGTAGACGCCAAACTCCGGCTCGTAGATCGCCGCGCTCACGGGCAGCCGACCACCTCGACTGTGTACACGATCGGGTTCGCCGTGATGGCCGGCGCGGACACGTTGATGACGTACTGGTGCCCGGCCTTCGCCGTCCACCCTCTCGGCTTGAAGGCGATGGCGTAGCGGCTGCCGTAGTCGTGCTGCAGCTGCGTGACGTCGACCGGCGCGTCGACCCCGTCGTCGAGCACCGCGACGGTGGCGCCGGCGAGGTCGTCGGCGTTCGGGAAGACGTGCAGGCTCCAGCCGTTCTCGTCGGCTTTCGTCGTTGTCAGCGCGTCGAGCGGCACCGGCCCGGGCGGAGGCCACGCCACGAAGCGGCGCGGCGTGTTGGTGGTGCCGCCGGTGACCCAGTGGCAGCTGTAGCCCGAGGTGCCTCCGATGCCGACGGGGCCGAGCGTCGCGGCGAGCAGCCAGCGGCGGTGGCCGAGCGTCTGCGCGTTGCCGTCGTCGCGCATGTAGCCGTCGATGGCGGCGACCGCGGGCGTCGACGAGAGGTTGCTGTTGCCCGCCGCTTGCGCTCCGGCCGGCGTGTAGCAGGGCCAGCCGGCGTCGGGCCGGTGATCGAGGCGGCCGGCCGCGTGCATCATCAGCGCGCACGACTGCGAGGCGCTGTCTCGCATCGCCGAGGTCTCGACCGCGGGCAGCCCGGCGATGAAGCGGTAGAGGTTGATCAGCTTGAGCGCGTTCTCGCGGCCCTCGACCTCGAGATCTCCGGGCATGCACGCGGCGGTGCTGCCCGCCCAGGCGCCCTCGCGCACGTCGGTGCGGTCGCACTTCCAGCGCAAGCACACCTGCGTCGCGCGGTCGCCGAAGATGTCCTGGCAGCTCGGCATGTAGCCGGCGTCGAAGCCGGCGTCGGCGGGGCCGCCGCCCGAGCAGGCGGCCGCGGTGAGGAGAAACGACGCAGCCGCTCGCACGGCGAAGAATCCTCGACGCTGTGAGGAGAAAACGCTAGTCCCGCGCGTCAATGAGCACCGAGAGCGAAGGCGGCGAAGCGCAGCACATCGTCGGGACCAAGCCCGAGGGTCTCCAGGAGCTCACGCCGCGCAGCATCGCCGTCGGCATCGTGGTCGCCGGCATCATGGGCGCCTCGTACCCGTACATCGTGCTCAAGCTCGGCTTCGGGCCGAACGTCTCGGTCGTCGCCGCGTTCTTCGGCTTCCTGTTCCTCGGTCTCGCCTCGCGCACGTACAACCGGTGGGAGAACAACATCGTGCAGACGGCGGGCACGTCGGCCTCTCAGACGGCGTTCATGTGCATTCTGCTCGCGGCGTTCGACATGCTGCGCGCGAACCCGAAGGCGGGCTTCACGCTCGAGCTCGTGCCGTACCAGTCGTTCATGTGGCTCACGTTCGCGGGCCTGCTCGGCGTGCTGCTCGCGGTGCCGCTTCGGCAGCACTACATCGTCGACGAGAAGCTGACGTTCGCCGACGGCGTCGCGGCCGGCGAGACGCTCATCGTGCTCGACTCGAAGGGCGAGGGCGGGAAGAAGGCGGCGAAGATGATGGGCCTCGGCACGCTCATCTCGGGCCTGCACTTCGCGGTACGGGAAGAGGGGCTCATTCTCAAGGGGCTCGTGAAGCGCTTCACGGGCAACGAGCACGTCTACCTGCCCGACGCCTTCATCGTGCCGCACGACATGCTGAAGAAGACCGGCACCGGCTTCGCGTGGAGCCTCCTCGCGCTCGGCTCGGGCGCGCTCGTCGGCGTGCGCATCAACGCGAGCATGATGATCGGCGCGACGCTGTCGTGGGTGATCGCGCCGCTCGTGCTGGTGCCGCAGGGGCTGATCATCAACGCCGACGGCGCGGTGATGACGGCCGAGACGTTCAAGAAGGGCGACGTGCTGCTCTGGGTGATGTGGCCGGGCGTCGGCATTCTCATCGCGGGCGGCCTCACCGCGCTGTTCCTCAAGTGGCAGGTGCTGGTGAAGAGCTTCAGGGCGCTCACCGGCGCGAAGGCGGCGAGCGGCGATCTCTCGCTGCGCACCATCGGCATCGGCGTCGCGCTCTCGGCGACCGGCCTGGTCATCGTGCAGTGGGTGAACCTCGGCATCGCTCCGTGGGTGACGCTGCTCGCGATCGTGTTCTCGCTGCCGCTGATGCTGATCGGCCTGCGCGCGCTCGGCGAGACGAACTGGGGCCCGATCTCGACGCTGTCGAACGTGATGCAGGGCGTGTTCGGCGCGATTTTGCCGGGCAACCTGAACGCGAACATGGTGGCGTCGGGCACGACGGGCACGATCGCGACGGACTCCGAGGCGATCATGCAGGACTACAAGGCCGGCCACATGATCGGCTCGACGCCGGGCAAGCTGACGATGATGCAGCTCGTCGGCGTGCCGATCGGCGCGGCGGCCGTCGCGTGGATGTACCCTTTCCTCGCGCAGACGTACGGCATCGTGGGCGACAACGCGAAGCTGGCGTCGCCCGCGAGCGCGCGCTGGGCCGGCTTCGCGGTCATCTTGAAGCGCGGCGCCGAGGCGCTCCCGAAGTACGCGGTGCACGCGATGCTCGTCTTCATTCTGCTCGGCGCGCTGTTCACGGTGCTCGAGACGAAGAAGGAGTGGAAGAAGTGGGTGCCGTCTCCGACCGGCATCGGCATCGGCATGCTCGTGCCGTTCTCGGTGGTGTCGATGATGTTCATCGGCGGCCTCGCCGGCTACTTCTGGGAGAAGAAGGACAAGAAGTCGTCCGACCAGTACTCCGCGCCGCTCGCGTCGGGCCTCATCGCCGGAGAAGCAATCGTCGCCGTCCTCGTCCCGTTGTTGATTGCGCTGAAGATCATCCCCAACGACTGAAACCGATCATGAAACAGCTCATCGCTCTCTTCGTCTTCGTCGTCCTCGGCTGTGCCTCGCAGTCGGCCGTCTCTCGCGCCGGCGAGCACCAGCGCCTCTCGCTCGAAGAGGCCCGCGGCATCGTCGCGCACCTCCACCAGACGCCGACTCCGGCCGAGCCGAAGTCGCTCGACGAGGCCGTCGAGCTGCTCAAGACCGACGAGCTGCCGGCGCTCACCGTCGGCGCCGACTTCGCCTCGAGAGACACCACGCCGCAGGGCAAGGCGCTGCAGGCGCAGATGGAGCTCGCGATGGGCGAGGCCCAGCACATCGTCTCGGACCTCGTCGACCGCGCCACCTTCAACCTGAAGGAGGAGTACCAGGCCCTCGCGAAGCGCCAGGCCACCAAGGGCCTCGACGCGAAGGAGCAGGCCCGCTTCGACCGCCTCGAGAAGGCGCTCGATCAGCTCTCGGGCGTCTCGAACGCGCTCACGCAGCTCGGCGGCGAGCACATCGCCGCCGGCATCAAGCTCGCGAAGGAGGTCATCGCCGCGACCCCGAACGACTACCTCGGCTATCGCGTCGCGGCCGACTTCTACCGGCTCACCGAAGACTGGGCGAGCTTCGACGAGACCGTGAAGAAGCTCGAGGCGCTGAACCCGAGCTCGAACGGCCTCGTGTTCGCGCGCGCGATGGAGGCGCTGCAGCGCAACAACGACCGCAGCAAGGCCGTCGACCTGCTCAAGCAGGCGCTCGCGAACGACCCGAAGTTCACGCGGGCGCGCGCGCAGCTGTTGCTCGCGTCGCCGAACCTCGAAGACGCGTGGAAGGAGTTCGAGGCGCTCAAGGGCGCGCAGCCGAACCACCAGATCGTGGCGTGGGTCGGGCCTGCCCTCGAGGCCGAGCGCGAGGCGCTGCAGGCCGCCGCCGAGCGCTCGAGCCGGAAGGCCGAGGCGATGGACATGATTCGTCCCCGCTGACTCCGAGTCTCACAAACCGAGAATCCGCAACGCGCGCTGGGCGGTGGGCGAGAACCCCACATGCCCTCACTCGCCTCCATCTTCTCTCGCGTGTCCGGCGGTGCTCCGAGCGTCTCGGCCTCCGAGGCGCAGAAGAAGCTGCTGAAGGCGGGCGGCTTCGGGATGCTGTCGCTCACGGGGTCGATGCTGAAGAAGGGCATCGAGAAGGGGCTGCAGCAGGCCGACAAGAACGGCGACGGCAAGGTCGACGCCGATGAGTTCAGCGCGGCGGTGCGCGGCGCGATCGCGGGCAAGACGCTGCCGACGTGGGACTCGTACGCCGCGGGCAAGACGTCGCTGTCGCACGCCGACGTCGCGAACCTGGTGAGCGAGATCGTGAAGCAGAAGGCGGGCGCGATGGGCGGCATGGTCGACGCCTCGGGCATCGCGAAGATGGTCATCGCGTTCGCGGACGACGACGGCGACGGCAAGCTCTCGCGCGCGGAGTTCGACAGCTTGAAGGCCGATCTCGGCTGACCCCGGCGCCCCGGGAGCCCACCTTCGCCCACCTCCCACGCGGGCGTGAGCCGTTTTCCAAAGTGGAGGACACTGCCGGCGCGATGGCTCCCCAGGTCACGCTGCGCGCCGTGCCGGCGCCGGCCCCGCAGGCGACCGGCGAGGTCACGCTCGAGTCGGCGTTTCGCGAGCACTCGCTCTACGTCGCGCGCGTCGCGCAGCGCCTGCTCGGCAGCCGGGACGACGCCGACGACGTGGTGCAAGACGTCTTCCTCGCGGCGTGGCGCGGGCTGCGCTCGTTGAAGGACTCTGACTCCGCGCGGCCGTGGCTCGCCACGATCACGGTTCGCTTCGCGCGGCGAAAGCTGCGGCGCCGCCGGCTCCGCACGTTCTTCGGCCTCGACTCCGTCGCCGAGGAGGAGCTGCCCGTCGCGCCCGGCGCCAGCGCTGACGACAAGGCGATGCTGCGCCGCATCTACGCCGTGCTCGACGGCCTGCCGGTCGCCGATCGCCTCGCGTGGGTACTGCGCCACATGGAGGGCGAGAAGCTCGAGAGCGTGGCAGACCTGTGCGGCTGCTCTCTCGCGACCGCGAAGCGGCGCATCGCCGCGGCGCAGCAGGCGCTCGAAGAGGTGCTGGGCCATGACTGACGCGGCGAAGCGCATCGAGCAGGCGGTGAGCCAGCTCGCGACCGACTGGAGCGACGCCCACGCCGAGCGCGTCGAGCGGGCGATGCGGCAGCGGCGCCGCCGGCGCATCACGGCGCGCGTCGCGCTCGGGGTCGCCGCGGCCGGCTGCCTCGCCGCCGCGCTCGCCGGCTACCCCGGAGCGCTCCTCGCGCCGCCGGGCGCCGACACGACCGTGCGCCTCGCCGACGGCTCGACGGTGGTGCCGCTGAGCCCCGAGAGCGTGGTGACCCGGGCGCCAGCGGCCGCCGGCCGCAACGACGTCACGTTCGAGCTCGCCCGCGGCGGCGCCCGGTTCACCGTCGTACACGACGCCTCGCGCACGTTCCGCGTCGTCGCCGGGCCGGTGGTCGTCGAAGACCTCGGCACGGTCTTCACCGTCGAGCGCACCGGCGCGCAGGTCGAGGTCGCGGTCAGCCAGGGCGCCGTGCGCGTGCAGTGGGAGGGCGGCAGCGCCGAGGTGCGCGAGGGCCAGCGCGGCGTCTTCCCCCAGCCTTCGGCCGCGCCGCTCGCCCCCGAGCCGCCGCCGGCGGAGCCGGGCGACGCGCCCCGCGCTCCGCTGAAGGCGGCCCGGCCCCCGAACGCGGCCTCGTCGTGGCGCTCGCTCGCGCAGAGCGGCAGCTTCGACGAGGCGTGGCAGGCGATGCACAAGCCGGGCGCCGCCCCGGTGCGCTCGCAGCCCGAGGAGCTGATGCTGGCCGCCGACGTCGCGCGCCTGAGCGGCCACCCCGCCGAGGCGCTCGCGCCGCTGCGCCGGCTGCTCGCCGAGCACCGCGCCGACCCGCGCGCCCCGCTCGCCGCGTTCACGCTCGGCCGCGTGCTCCTCGAAGAGCTCGGCCGGCCGCGCGAGGCGGGCGACGCGTTCGTTCAGGCCCAGGCGCTGGACCCCGACGGCGCGCTCGTGGAAGACGCGAGCTCGCGCGAGGTCGAGTGCTGGTCGCGGGCCGGCGACCCGGTGCGCGCGCGCGCCGCGGCCGAACGCTACTTGCAGCGGTTTCCGAACGGTGCGCGGGCGAAGGCGGTGCGACGCCACGCAGGTCTCGAATGACGGCGGGCACCGTGGTGGCAGGCGCGGCCCTCTGCGCGGCAATGGCGGCGGCGCCGGCTGGCCCGGCGCTCGACGTCACCATCGACGACTGCGCCGGAGTGCCGAGCGAGCGCGTGCTGGCCGTGCTCGCCGTCGAGCTGCGCACGGCGCAACCGGGGGCGGGGGCAGAAGGGCGCGCGACGGCGGTGAGCGTGACGTGCAGCGAGGCCGGAGTCGAGCTGCGCGTCGCCGACCCGCTGACGCAGAAGACGCTGTCGCGCACGGTGCGCCTGTCGGCGGCGGCGCCCGTGGTACGGCCTCGGCTGCTCGCGCTCGCGATCGTCGAGCTGGTCTCGGCGAGCTGGGCCGAGCTGAGCTGGAACCCAGAGCCGACCGGCGTCGCCGCTCCGGCGGCGGGTGAGCGGGAGGCGGCGCTCGATACGGTCGCCCCGCGCGCCGCGCCGCCCGCGCGAAGGGCGCTGCGCCTGATGGCGGCGTTCGGTGGGCGCGGGTTTCTGCAGAGCCCGCGGTGGACGTGGGGCGGCGGAGCGCGGGTCTCGCACGACTGGGAGTGGCTGCGCTGGAGCATGGACGCGCTCTACGAGCGCGGCAGCTCGGCGGCGCCGGGCTTCGGCTCGGTCACGGCCGACGCGTTCAGCGCCGGCGTGGCGTTGCTGGCGCACCGGCAGCTCGGGCCGGTGTCGGTGGGCGCGGGCCCCGGGCTGCGCGCGGGCGTCGCGCGCTTCGGAGGAGTGCCGGAGTCGGACCTGGTGCAGGGCGCCGCCGTCACCGGAGGCTGGGCCGGGGCTCAGCTCACGGCGGCGGCGCGGCTCGACGTCGGCTGGCTCGCGATCGAGCTCGGCGTGGAGGCCGGCCTCGTGTTCCTCCCGGTGGTGGCGAGGGCCGGCGGCGTCCGCGTGGCGGCGGCCGAGGGTGCGTGGCTCGCGGCGCTCTTGAGCGCGGGGGTGTCGCTGTGAGGCTCGCGCTCGCCGCCGCGGTTGCGGGCCTCTGCGCGTGCGGCGGCACCAGCGGAGAGGTGCTCTCGCTTCGCCCGTTCGGCGGCGACGGCGGAACCGCCGGCGGGCCGTACGCCGGCGGCCTGCTCTTCCGCAGCGACTGGAGCACCGCGCAGGGGAGCACGCCCCAGGCGCTGAGCGACGACGGCCGGTGGGACACGCTGGGCTGCGAGAGCCAGCTCGTCACGCTGGCGAGCGTGGTGCCGGCGGCATCGGCGGGGTGGTCGCTGACGCCGCACGTGCTCCGCTTCGCGCAGCGCGGCGGTTGCGGAGGCCTCGAGGTGACCCGGGCGATTCCCGTGGGGCGCGACTTCTTCGTGCGCTTCTACGTGCGCGGCGAGCCCGGCTCGGGCGCGGGGCTCGGCCTCGGCCTCGCCACGGACGCGGCGGCGGGCGGCCTGTGGGACCACTACGACGTGGGCGCCGAGAACCGTCTCAAGTTCGCCTTCGGCGGTGCGGCGCACCCCACGAACGCCTGGGGCCCGGTTGCGCCGCTGCGCTACAGCGAGTGGTACCGCATCGAGCTGTGGGTGCACTTCGTCACCGCGGACGGCGTCGAGATCTGGCCGCGGGTCTTCGACGCGAGCGGCGCGCTGGTCGCAGACGCGACCACGCTCTACGCGGGCGCCGACGCGATGGCTCAGTCGCTGGAGGCGTTCTGGCGTTCGGGCAGCCTTCACCGCCTGGCCGACCTCGATGCCGCGCGCCGCTTGTGGCTCGGCACGCTGGGCGGCGGGTCCGACTCGTGCGCCGCGAGCTGCGCGTACTGGTACTACGCGTCGGTCGAAGTCCGCAGCGACGGCTGGCCCGGCCCGGCGCGCTGAGCCGTTCCCGGGGCCACCGGGACACTCACCCGGCATGAAAACGAACTCGTGGTGGATGCTGGGCTGTGTGCTCGCCCTGGGCGGCTGTGACGGCGGCATCGCGGCAGACGGCGGCGCGGGCACGGCGGGCGGCGCGGGCACGGCGGGCGGCGCGGGCACAGCGGGCGGCGCGGGCACAGCGGGCGGAACCGGCACGGCGGGCGGCACGGGGGCAGCGGGCGGCGTGGGTACGGCGGGCGGCGCTCCTGCCGGCGTGTACTTCAGCTCCGACTGGAGCACGGCCACCGGCAACAGCGAGAACGCGGTTCAGGACGGCAGCCGCTGGGACCAGCAGCTGTGCGCGCACAGCGACGTGATGAACGTGGTTCCCGGCTCGACGGTCGGGTGGACGCTCACGCCCAACGTGCTGCAGGTGAACAACCGCGGCGAGACGCGCTGCTGGAAGGTCGAGAACACGACGTCGATTCCCGTGGGCCGGAGCTACTACGTGCGCCTGTACATCCGGGTCGAGCCCGGCAGCGGGCCGGCTGGCCCGGTGAGCAATACCTTCCACAGCGTCGCCTTGAACGCCGGCGCCGACGGCTACACGACGCAGGCCTCGCCGTGGAGCATCGAGTGCAACGCGGGCTGCAGCACGCACTACCGGCCGGCCGTGAGGATGGTGAAGCTCCCGTACGCCGACTACGCGTGGCAGAGCACGACGCCGCTCCCGACCGGGCAGTGGTTCCGGTTCGAGTGGTTCGTCGAGCTCGTCAGCACGAGCCCCGCGCGGTTCCGCATCTGGCCGCGCGTCTACGACCTCGCCGGCAACCTCGTGCGAGACGCCGACGACTACACGCACATCGACGACGGCCCGAGAACGCTGCAGGACTTCTACGCGGCGGGTGGCGCGAGCCCGATGGACGCTCCGCTCGAGAAGCTCGCCGAGTTCGCGGTCGGCTACGAGGGCACCGCCGGCGCGCCCGTGGGTGGCCGGTGGTACTACGCCGCCGCCGCGGTCTGTGGCTCGTGGTGTGGCCCGCGCTAGCCGGACGATGGGCACCTCAACTCACCGCATGCTCGCCGTGGCGCTGGGCTGCATCGCGTGCGGCGCTGCGCCGGCGGCGCTCGCCGGCGACGGGGGCGACCCGCCCGTCACCGGCCGGCTCACGGTCACGCGAGGCGACGCCGGCTTCGGAGCGGTCGCCGATACCTACGTGTGGGCGTCGCAGCCCGACAGGAACATGGGAGACCTGCCCTACCTCTTCACCGGCGACGTGTCGGGTCACAAGCGCGCGCTGCTGCGGTTCGAGCTCGCGGGAGTTCCCGCCGGGTCGACGGTCACCTCTGCGACGCTGAGCTTGACCCAGTCGTCGTCGAGCGGCCAGCAGGTCCGCGTGCGCCGCGCGCTCGCCGGCTGGGACGAGGCCTGGGTCACCTGGACGAGCGCCTCCGGGGCGACGCGGGTCGACCCCGAGGTCGCCGGTGCCTTCGAGTCGCAGCCCGGAGTGCGGGTCGTGGAGCTCGCCGCGCTGGTTCAGGCATGGGTCGACGGGCTCCCCAACGACGGCGTGGTGCTCGAGGAGGACCACGTTCCCGGCTCCGACCTGCACTCGCAGTTCCACGCGAGCGAGAGCCCCGACGAGAGCGCGCGGCCGAGCCTCTTCGTGACGTGGCTGGGCGACCCGGCCGAGCCGGCGCCCACCAGCGGCTCGCGGCAGCTGGCAGTCGGCTTCGGGTGCTCGGCCTCGCTCGCGGAGCCTTCGCTGTTGGCGGCGCTCGCGATCTTGGCGGCGCGGCTCGGCAGCTTGAAGGCCCTGCTCAGCCGGCGCTACCGTTCGAGGGCATGGGGCTCCTCGACAGGCTCTTCGCGAAGCCGACGAAGCAGCCCGCCGCGGCGCGGCAGCCGAAGCCCGGCGAGCGGCTGACGTTCGCGAGGCTGTTCGCGCTCGAGCCCCGGCTGCCGAACGAGGCGTGGGTGCTGCTCGTCCGCGAGCTGTGCCGCATCGTCGAGCTTCCGCCCGGCGAGCACACCCCGTGGATGACCGCCGAAGACGTGTGGGTGATGCCCGACGGAACGCTGCGCGCGAGAGTCCACTCGGGGCGCGCGGGCCGCGGCGCCTTCCGCTTCATGAGCCCCGAGCAGGTGCGCGGCCGGCCGATGGACGAGCGCAGCACCGTCTACAACGTCGCCACGCTGGCGTGGGAGGGCCTCACCGGCCGCGCGCTCCACGAAGGCAAGTCCGACCTCCAGCTCCTCGAGGCCATTCGGGACGCGAAGGTCCCCGGGCGGCCCGAGGCGATGCCGGTGGAGCTCTTCGACGTGCTGGTGCGCGCGCTCCAGCCTGCGGCCGCCGGGCGCTGGCCGTCGCTCGCCGCGCTCTCGGAGGCGCTCGCGCCGCTGCAGGGCGCGCTCGGGCACGGCACCCTGAAGGCGCTGATCGCGCCACACCTCGCGACGCCGCAGCTCGTCGGGCCCGCGAAGGACGTCGAGGCCGGCCTCGTGAACGCCATCTCGCGCGGCGACGACGGCGCGCGCCACGTCTACGCCGACTGGCTGCTCGAGGCGGGACGCTCGGACGAGGCACGGTGGCTGCAGCTCGAGCTCGCCGTGCGCACCGCGACGGGCATGGCGCAGAGCCGGCTGCTCGGCGAGCTGAAGACGCTGCAGCGGAAGCTGTCGGCCGGCTTCATCGCGAGCGTGGCGCGGCAGCCGCTCGAGAACTGCCCGGTGAAGTTCGGGTTCCAGTGCCCGCTGAAGTGGACCTCGCTCGAGCGCACGGTGAACGAGAACGTGCGCTGGTGCAGCGGGTGCCACAGCGAGGTGCACTACTGCACCACCCTCGAGCGCGCGCAGGAGCTCGCGATGGCGGGCGCGTGCGTGGCGGTCGACCTCGGCGTGACGCGCACGCCCGACGACCTCACCGGGTGGCGCGACGGCATGATGATGGGCCGCATGGCCTGACCCGCGAGACGCGCATCGGCTGCACATCGCAGGCGCGAGCCGTTAACGTTGTGCATGGCAGTCGACGTCCTCGTCATCGGCGGGGCCAATACGGACTTCCTCGTGCGAGGTCCGCAGCTTCCGCGGCCCTCGGAGACCATCGAGGGCGAGACGTTTTATTCCGGACCCGGCGGAAAAGGCGCGAACCAGGCCGTCGCAGCGGCCCGCCTCGGCGCCCGCGTCGCCTTCGTGGGGCGCGTGGGCGCCGACGCGCGCGGGTCCGAGCTCGTGTCGGCGCTCGCCGCCGAGGGCATCGACGTGTCGCACGTCACGCACGACCCGCTCGGGCTCACCGGCGTCGCGCTCGTGATGGTCGACGGCCGCGGGCGCAAGCAGATTCTCACCGCGCCCGGCGCCAACCTGCTCGTCTCGCCGCGCGACGTCACCGCCGCCGAGGGCCTGTTCGCGCGCGCGAAGGTCGTGCTGCTGCAGCTCGAGGTGCCGCTCGAGGCCGTCGAGGCGGCCGTGCGGCTCGCGAACGCGGCCGGGGCGCGCGTGGTGCTCGACCCCGCTCCGCCGCGAGAGCTGCCCGACGCGCTGCTCGCCGGCGTGCACGTCATTCGCCCCAACTTCGCCGAGGCCGAGGCGCTCACCGGCGTGAAGATTCACGACCGCGCCTGCGCCGCCCGGGCGGGACGCGACCTGCTCGCGCGCGGCGTCCGCTACGCGGTCGTCGGCGCCCCCGGGGGAAACCTGCTCGTCGCCGAGAACCGCGAGCGCTGGTTCGAGGAGCTCGAGATCGAGCCCGTCGACGCGACCGGCGCCGGTGACGCCATGGCCGGCGCCCTCGCCGCCGAGCTCGCCGCGGGCCGCGGCATCGAAGACGCCCTGACGCTCGCCACCGCGGCCGCCGCCTTCAAGACCACGCGCCTCGGCGCACAGCCCGGCCTGCCGCGCCGGAAGGAGCTCGAGGCGTTCCTCGAGCGATAGGAGTGACCATGGAGCCCCAGACCCCACAGCCTTCCCCCGAGCTCTCCGGCTGCATCGAGGCGTGCCTCGACTGCGGGCGCGCGTGCACCGAGTGCGCCGATGCCGGCCTCGCGGAAGAGAGCCGCGCCGACCTGCTCGACTGCATCAAGCTGTGCGCCGACGTCTCGGACATCTGCAACGCGACCGGCCGCCTGCTGACGCGGCGCGGCGATCTCGAGCCGCAGCTCGTGCAAGACGCCCTGCGGCTTTGCGCCAGCGCCTGCAGCGTGTGCGCCGACGAGTGCGCGCGGCACGGGCAGCTCGAGCAGTGCCGCAGCTGCGAGGAGGCCTGCCGCGCCTGCGAGACCGCCTGCCGCCAGGCGCTCGAGACCCTGGCCCCGTGAATAATCCGCGTGGCCGTTCGTAGAGCCACGCATGATTCCCCGCCTCCTCCTGACCACGACGCTCCTGGCCGGCGCCGCTCACGCGCAGAGCTACGACATGGACGCCGACGGCGACATCGACGCCGACGACTGGCAGGTTTCGCCGCCGCCCCTCCCCGAAGACACCAGCCAGTGGGCGCAGTGGCCCGGCGAGCAGCCGCCCGCGCAGGCTCCCACCCAGGCGCAGTTCGAGGCGCAGCTCTCGCCGTACGGCGCCTGGTACGAGGAGCCCGGCGTCGGCCGCGTCTGGCAGCCCGCCACCGCCGAGGTCGGCGTCGACTTCGTCCCCTACACGACCGGCGGCCAGTGGGTCGCCACCACGGGCGGCTGGCAGTTCGCGACGACGTACCGCTTCGGCTCCGCGCCCTTCCACTACGGCCGCTGGCACCGCTCGCCGCGCTACGGCTGGGTGTGGTGGCCGCACAACCAGTGGAGCAACGCGTGGGTCGACTGGCGGTACAACCGCGCGGGCAACGTCGCGTGGGCTCCGGTCGCGCCTGGGGGCTATTCGTTCCGCTTCTCGACGGGCGCGCCGGGCTGGAGCTTCGCGTATGGCCGCCACCACCGCCCGCACATGCAGAGCTTCTCGTGGGGCCGCTACGGCGGCTGGCACCGTGGAGGAGGCTACCGGGGCGGTGGGTATCGCGGCGGCGGCAACGGCTACGGCTACCGGCGCGGCGGGGGTTACTACCGCGCTCCGCCGCCGTCGTACTGGGGCGGCGGGAGTCGCCGCCAGCACCGCCGCTGGTAGTCACGCTGCTAGAAGTCGAGCGGCACGACGAACGCCGCGCCGTTCGCGGTGCCGGTGCGGTAGCTGACCGGCGCACCGACGCCGAGCGTCGCGGGGAGCCCGCCGCCTCCGCGGAAGAGCGACAGGTCCTGCCCGAAGAGGCCGCGCTCCCGCTCGTCGCCGACGAGGGTGAGCACCGACTCGCGCGGGCCGCTCAACGCCATGCCGCCCGCGAACACGAAGACCGCGCCGGTGCCCTCGCCGTTCACGTTCGCGCCCGGCGCGCCGACGACGAGATCGACGACGCCGTCGCCGGTCAGGTCGACGTTGCCCGCGAGCGAGCGGCCCAGCTGCGGAGCGCGCTCCTGGTACATCACCGGAAGCGGCGTCAGCCCGTCGCCGACCGCGCCGACGAGCGCTCCGCCGGCGGCCGGCCGCTTCGCGAGCAGCTGCGCCACGTCGAACAGCAGCACGGTGGGCTGCGCGACGCCGAGGTACGGGTACAGCCGCGCGCTGACCGCCACGAAGCGGCGCGTGTCGCCGAGCACGGCGCCCGCGTACGCGACCGAGAAGCCGAGCTGCATCGAGTTGAGGCCGACCTCGGGCTCGCCCGAGATGCGGATGAAGGTGGGCACCAGGTGCGTGCCGCACGCGCCGGCGGCCGAGGCGCCGAACACGATGATGACGCCGTTCGGAGTCGTCACCGGGTCGGGGGGCGTCGCGTTCAGGTTGATGTTGCCGTAGCGCACCGCGACCTCGTCGCAGCCGTCGCCGTCGAGGTCACCGAGCGGCACCGGGCCGTAGGTCGCGGCCGGCATCTGCGGCAGCGAGTACGTGGGCCCGCATGCGGCGGTGAGCTTCGTCAGGCCCGGGTCGTCGAGCGCTCTGCCCGAGAACAGCTCGAGCCCGGCGGCGCGCGTGACCGCGAGGTCCTGCCGGTTGTCGTTGTCGAAGTCGAAGCCGCCGGCGATGCCGCCGCGCGAGAGGCCCGAGCGCGTGCACGTGCCGGCGTCGCAGCCCGGGATGGCGGCTCCCGCCCAGACGCGGAAGGCCTCGCGGTGCGTGCCGTCTGCGGCGACGGTGTGCACGGTGACTCCGCCGAGCGTGGAGCCGGCGAGGCAGCCGCCGCCGCCGTCGAGCTGCGCGTAGTCCATGTTCGTCGCGGTCGGCTGCGCGAAGCCGGGCACCGCGACCGCGAAGTCCTGCCGGCCGTCGCCGTCGAAGTCGGTGAGCGCGACGTCGAACGCCGACGCGCGGCCGCCGAAGCGGGGGATGCCGCCGTCGGCGCGGTAGAACCCGACCGCGCCCTCGTGCACGGGCTTCGGGGTGGCGCCCTGCCCCAGCTCGTAGACGGTCGCCTGGCCCACGAACGTATCGGTGCCGAGGCCGTTGACGTCGGGGCCGCCGAAGCCCGGAGCGCCGACGAGCGCGCGCACCTTGCCCGCGGTCGCGCCGACGCGCACCGCGAGGCCGAACTGCTCGCTCGCGACCTTCGCGGGGAGCTCGGCCGAGGTGACCGACCACGTCGAGAGGGCACCCGAGCCGAGCAGCGCGTCGACGCGGCCGGTGAAGTCGCCGTGCTGCGTGCTCGCGCGCGGCGCGAGGGCGACGAGGCCGCGCGAAGAACCGGGAGTCCACGCGGCGACCGCGGTGCCGAGCACGCCGCCGCGCGCGCCGAAGCGGAAGTCGGCGGGCCGGTTCGCGACGCCCGCCTCGAGGGGGTAGACGAGGAGCTTGCCGGCGTTCGTGCCGCCCATCGGGGCGGCGGCGTACGGGGCGCCGAGCACGAGCTCGAGGCCGGGCTGGCCGTCGACGTCGGCGACCGCGAAGGAGCGCCCTGCCTGGATGTTGGCGGTGTCGCCGTAGATGCGCGCGTAGGCGTCGGTGCGGGTGACGAACGACGGCATCGCGACGGTGCCGCCGGTCGCGGGCCTGCCGGTGAGATCGAAGAAGAGCGCGCCGCCGGCGTTGCCACCGCCCGGGGTGCCGGCGTCCATCACGGCGAGGTTCGGGCTGTCGGTGCGCTCGAGGCTGATCATGAGCAGCGCCGGCTTGCCGTTCGACGCGGGCACGACGGCGAGGCGCCCGTTGCCCTCGTCGTTGTCGGCGAGGTTGGCGGGCAGCACGTAGAGGTCGGGCCTCTCGGGGAAGCGGGGCGCACCCTCGCGCGCGAAGTGCACGGCGATGGCGAGCTGCGAGCGCTCGACGCCGCCGTCGCCGGCGGGGGGCTGCATCGCGCCGAGCGAGGCGATGTCGGCGCGGCCGTCACCGTTGAGATCGCCGACCGCGAGGCCGCGGCCGAAGCGCAGACCGGTGCGGGCGAGGAAGGTGCCGTCGCCGGCGGTGGCCCAGCCGCCGAGGCGAATGGCGCCCTCGCTCGCGATCTCCTGGTTGGGGGTGACGAGGAAGACGTCGACGATGCCGCGCGAGTTGATGGCCGGGGTCGGGGCGAGGTCGGAGCCGGGGCCGCCGACGATGAGGTCTTTGTCGCCGTCTCCGTCGGCGTCGGCGATCGCGATGGCGGCACCGAAGTTCGCGAGCCGCGTGAGGCCCGAGAGCGGGTCGCGCATGCGCTTCGGGCCCTCGGCGGTGAAGCGGTAGAGCAGCACGGCGCCCGAGTCGGCGCCGGTGATGTCGGCGCCCGGAGCGCTGATGGCGAGGTCGTCTTTTCCGTCGCCGTCGAGATCGCCGGCGGCCATGACGGCGCCGAGCTGCGACGTGTCGGTCTCGCCGGTGATGGTCCACGTCGGCGTCATCGGCAGGCCGGCGGCGGTGCCCTTGAACACGAACACGGCACCGCCGGCGGGCTTGCTGAGGTCGCTCTCGGGCACGCCGACCGCGACGTCCTGGATCATGTCGCCGTCGAAGTCGCCGGTGACGACGCTCGCGACGTCGAGCAGGCGGCCGTGCGGGCGGCTCTTGCGGCCGAGCTCTTCGAGCACGCGCACCGTGACGGTGGTGGTCTCGTTCGTGAAGCCGTCGCGGCCGGTGAGCACCGCGGTGCCGGTGTCGCCGTCGGCCGTGCTGAACGTGGTGCCGGTGACGGTGCCGGGGCCGCTCGTCTTCGTCCACGTGACGACGCCGGTGCCGTCGACGACCGCGAGCGGCACGCTGGCGCCGGCGGGGAGCGCGAGCCGGGCGGGCGCGGCGCGGAACGTGGCGGTGTTGCTGACGCGGAACTGGAGCACCGCCTGCTCGCCGGTGCCGGTGTCCTCGACCTCGATGAGGTCGAGCCCCTCGCTCGGGCCGGCGGTGTAGCGGCCGTCCATCATCATCGAGCCGCCCGACGGCATCGTCTGCGGCGTGAAGCGCGCGGTGCCGAGCAGGCCGCTCGTCACGACGGTGAAGGTCGTGCCGGGGCGCACGGTCGCGCGCGTCGGAGAGACGGCGAACGCGGCGCGAACGTCGACGGTCGTGGCCGCGGAGTTGCCGCAGTCGTCGGCGGCGGTGACGTGATCCATCGCGGGGGTCGGGCCCGAGACGAAGCGATCGCCGCGCACCTCGCCGCCGCTGCCGCCCATCATGACGGAGAACGTGTACCGGCCGCTGCCGCCGGTCGCGGTGAGCGTGGTGGCGCTGTTGACGCGGATGACGGCGGGAGCGGCGGTGACGGTCATCGCCGCCAGCCCCTCGCACGCGTCGATGACGCCGGCGTCGGGCTCGACGATGGTGACGTCGCAGGCGGCGAGCGCGAGCACTGCGATCGAGAGCCGGAGCTTCATTGCAGCATGCCTCCGTTCACCCACCGGGCGATCTTCTGGATGAAGGAGGGATCGAGCGGCCCGTCGGCCGGCATGCGCTTGTCCTTCACGGCGTTGATGATGGCGGTGCTGTTGCCCTTCCACAGCTCGTACGTGGTGAGCTCGCGGCCCGGGCCCATCGTGTGGCACTTCGCGCAGCGCGCCTCGAAGATCGGCTTGATGTCGGTGTCGAACGTCACGACGCCCATCGCGCCCGACTGCAGCGTGAAGTGCACCGTGCGCTTCACCAGCACCGCGCCCGGGTAGCGCGCGGTCACCGTGACGCTGTGCTGGCCGTCGGCGAGCGTGATGAACGACGCCGGCCTGATGCCGCCGCCGGCCTCGCGGCCGCCCATCGAGAAATAGAGCGTGCTCGCGAGCGGCCCTTCGCCGGGCAGCGCCGCCGCCGCGGGCACCTCGGCCTCGGCGCCGTCGTCGACCTTGAAGAAGAGCGCCTCGGGCATGGAGCTCGAGGGCACGAGCGCGACGACCGGCGCCTCGGTGCCGTAGACCTTCTCGTTCTGAAACAGGCCCTGAACGCGCGGCGTGATGCCGTCGCTGACCGCGAGCGTCTGCTCGCCGATGCGGACCCAGGCGGCGCCGCTCGCATCGGCGGCGAGCAGCGTGGGCACGGCGGTGAGGCCGGTCGCTTCGCCCCAGGCGCGGGCGTCGGCGTCGTAGCGAAACAGGCCGTCGCCCGCGCGGAGCCAGAGAATGCGGCCGGCGGCCTTGAGCTCCTTCGGCGCCTTCGGCAGCTCGTACGGAGACCACACCGCGTTGTTGAACCGCCACAGCTTCTTCTGCGTGATGGCCCACAGCTCGCCTGCCGAGGCGGCGGTGGGGGCGAGGCCGGCGAGCGCGGTGACTCCGCCGGCGAGGTCGGAGGCGGCGAGGCGGCTGTCTCTGATGGTGAAGGCGGTCGCCGAGGTGCGCTCGGCGTAGCTGAGCTTCTCTGCGCGGGCGAACCAGACCGAGGGCGCGCCGTTGTGGCCGGGCGCGATCGCGAGCGCCTCGATGCCGGTGATGCTGGCGCCTTCTTCCTTGAGCTCGGCGAGCATGCCGCCCTCGAGCTTGTAGAGGCCGTTCTGGTGGGCGAGCCACGCCACGCCGTTGTCGCCGACGGCGGTGGCGACGAGCCCGGTTTCTCCCGCCCCACCCGGCCCGGCGGGCAGGACTTCGCGCCAGGGCGGAGCGATCAGCCAGCCGCTCTCGGCGACGAACAGGCCCTTCGTGGTGGCGACGACCGAGGAGAACGGGCCGAGCGGCCACACCGCGCTGCCGGGGCCGGGCGCGACGGGGTTTCCCGGGTGGCTCTCGATGAGGTACGCGGAGCCGTCGATGCGGACGCGCACGGGGCGGCCGGCGACGTCGAGGAAGACGCCTCCGCCGCGCTCGTCGGCGAAGCTCGGCGCGGCCTGCAGCGCCATCGGGGTGGACAGGGTGGTGACCTCGAACGGGGTCGGGACGAGGGTTTCGCTGACGCTTCCGCCGCAGGCGCAGAGGGCGGCGAGCCCGACGATGAGGGACCGCATGGGCTGCCGATGCTAGCAGGGCGCGGGGCTCGTGGTTGATCGAGACCGCGCCCCATGCGGGTCGCGGCAGGGTGCCCGTGTCGGCGGCTGCGCCTCGCACCGAAGGGTGAGCGAAGGTCACGCCGAAGGCGCTGGCCGGAGCAAGGCCGCCGGTGGAACCGGCTTCGCGTTCAGCGCTCGAGCCGCAGCCCGACGCGGGTCTCGACGGGCAGCCGCACCAGCACGACGTGAAACGGTCGCTGCCGCTCGTCGCGCGGCCGGAAGCGGTCGGACCGGTGGATCTGCGTCGCCGTCACCAGGAGGCGCCCGCTCGGCAGCGTCGTCATCGTGTCGGGCCAGCTCAGCAGGCCGCCAAGCGAGATCGTCTCCCACTTGCCCTTGCGCGAGCGCCGCTTGATGGCGCCGTTCTCGAAGTCGGCGGCGTAGAGGCGGCCCTCGGTGTCCATGAGCAGGCCGTCGCACGCAAAGCCCTTGTCGCCGAGATCCTCGACCTCGGCCTCGGCGTCGCCGCGCACGAGCGCCGAGGCCGGCACCCGGTACAGCTTCCGGCTCGTGAGCGGCGTGTAATAGAGCCAGCCGTCGGGCGAGAGCGCGATGCCGTCGGCGCCGACCGCGAACGGCTTGCCCGTGTTCGGCGCGCGCAGCTGCACGAGCGGGCGGCCCTCTGCCTTGAGCAGCACCTTCGGGTCGGGCTTCACCGACGCGTGGTTCTCGAGCGCGCGGGTGACCTGCCCGCTCGCGACGTCGACGACGACGATGGCGTTCGGACCTTCGGGCGCCGCGTCGGTGATGAAGACCGTGCCCTGCCTGCCGCGATCGAGCTCGACGCGCAGGTCGTTCAAGAACGAGGTCGGGCCGGCGGCTGCGGCGCTGAACGAGATGTGGTGCACCACGCTGTTGCGCGCGAGGTCCCACGCGATGAGCTGCGGGGCGCCCGCGGCCACCGGCTCGTTGCCGACGCGGCCGGAGTCGAGGATCCACAGCTTGTCGTCCGCGTCGACCCACACGCTCTGCACCGAGAGCAGGCGCGTGCTCGAGGGCCGGCCCGGCGTCTGCTCGAAGCCGGGCGGAAACGGCTTCGCGACGCCGCCCTCGAGCTCGGCGACGCTGAGCGGCACGGTGGGGTCGATGGCACGCGAGAACGACACGAAGAGCCGACCGTCGGAGCTCGCGGTGATACCGACCGGTACCTGGGGCAGCTTCGCGAACGACTCCGGCGGAGCGCCCAGCGCCGCGGTGCCAACGACGCAGAAGAGGATGACGTGTTTCATTCCGGTGACCTCGGGCGTGAGAGGGCTGCAAGCGCGCGGCCAGCGCGGGTAGGCTTCAGCCGTGCTCGCCCCGGTTGTCGCGCTGTCGCTCGCATCGTGGACGTGCGCCGAGGAAGACGCCCGCGTCCGCGCGCACCTCGAGGACGCGCTCACCCAGCTGCAGACGACGGCGCCTCCGATTGATCCGCAGCGACGCGAGCGCCGCGCCGAGGCCCTGCGGGTGCTGCGCCGCTACATCGACGCCGACCGTTTTCCGCGGAACCACAGCGCGCGGCCCGCGACGCCGGTCTTCGTCGACGACGAGGGCACGCACTGCGCGATGGGCGCGGTCATCGCGGAGCTCGGCGGCGAGGCGATCGTCCGGCACGTGCGCGCGTCACGGAACCTCGCCACCGTCGCCGAGCTCGCCGACGAGCCGGGCCTGCTCGCGTGGCTGCGGCACAACGGGCTGACCGCCGAGGAGGCCGCGCTCGTTCAGCCGAGCTACTTCCGCTGCGAGCCGCAGCTGCCGCTCACTCTCGGCACCTCAGCTTCGTACGATGGCGTGATCCTGCCGGCTCCCGACGCGGTGAGCCCGCGACAGATCGCGGTGCTCGACGTGCATCGCGGCGATGCGATCTGCCGCGGCGACCGGCACGCCCTCTACTCGGTCTTCTGGCCCACCGGCGCGCGGGTGTGGTTTCCGCGCGAGCTCGCGACCGACGGCACGGGGTGGGTGTTACCCGCGCTGAGGTCGTGCTCTTGGAGGCCGGTGCTCGACGAGGAAGACCGTGCGGCGCTGGCCGACCAGAATCCACCGCTCGCGAAGCTCGCGCCGCTGATCGCGAAGGACCCACGCTGGCTCGTCGCGTACTGCACCCGGAGCCCCGGCCTGGGCCCGTTCTGCGACGCCACCGGCCGCATTCGCAGCGCAGTGCTGCCACCTCCGGGGACGATGCGCGACGAGGTCCGCGTCTGGTTCGAGCGGCACTACGCACCGCGCGGCGACGTCGACGCCATTCTTTCCGACGCCGGCATCGATCTCTCAGTGGTCGACGCGCTCGAGCGAGAGGCCTGGGCGCTCTCAGATGACGGCGGTGCCTCGCTCGACGCCGGGCCGCGCCCGCCGCTGCTCTACGAAGGGTGCCTCACGGCCGACACCGCGTGCTTCCAGCGCCGCGACGGAGGAACGCCGGACGCGGGCGCGTGCGAGGGGCCCGGCGCTCCGGGGCTGCCGCGCGGCTGCGGCTGCCACGCCGGCGGCGCTCCGCTCGTGCTGCTGCTCGCGCTGTGGCTCAGCCGGCGAGGATCGACCGGATCGGCGTCGTGCGCGTGATGGAGTAGTCGAGGTTCGCCGACGCCAGCACCGTGGCCACGATGTCCTCGGGCAGGATGTTGCGCCCGTTCGGGTCGAGCTGGCCGGTGTCGGTGTTCACGCGCGCCGCGGTCATGCCGACGTCGCCGCTCTTGCCGAGCACCATGTTGTGCTTGAAGCCCTTGCCCAGAATCAGGCACGACGACGAGATGTGGTGATCGCGGCCGCCGCTGCCGTTGATCATCGGCGTGCGGCTGAACTCGCTGAACACCACGATGGTCGTGTGTTCCATGAAGTTGCCGCCCATCGGGTGCGGCGAAGACCGCAGGTCGGTCACGAGGTCGCCGAGCGCGTTCCACCCGTTGCGCTGGTTCGTCGCGTGCGTCAGCTGCGTGCCGAAGTGCGTGTCGAGCCCGCCGACGAGGTTGATGCTCACGCACTGGCTGATGCCCTGCTTGAGCGCCGTCGCGACCAGCGCCGCGCGGCCCGCGGGCGTGTCGTACGGGCCGCTCGCGGGCAGGCTGTACGCCTGCCGCACGGCGGCGTTCTCGGGCCGCTCGAAGCGGAACGCGTTGTCGATCTTCAGGCTGAGCACCTGGCTCATCTGCGAGCGCGACCCGCGGTACTGCGAGATGAGGCCGCGCGTGTCGTACGCGTCGGCCTCGCACGTGACGGGCTGACCGCGCAGGTTCACGAGCTGGCGCTCGATCTCGGCGTCGAGCGCCGTCGGCGACGGAGCCAGCGTCAAGATGAGGTCCGCCGAGCGCGCCACGTTCAGCGCGTTCGCCGAGCCGGGGTAGCGGTCGTTGTAGCTCTCGATGCCGTACGCGACGCTCGGCACCGGAACCGCCGGCTTCATCTGCCCGACGATCTCGGTCGCCGTCGAAGAGCCGCGCGCCGCCGAGCCGATCGGCTCCTTGCCGGTGAGGAAGTAGCGGTAGCCGACCTCGTGCGCGACCGTGTTCATGTTCATGCCGCGCACGAGGCACATGAGGTCGTAGTGGTCGGCCATGCGGCCGATCGCCGGCCCGAACTGGATGTTCGACGGCGCCGCGCCCATGCGCGTCGGCGGCGTCACGAGCGTCTGCGGAAACGTCGTGTCCTGCGAGAGCAGCGAGTAGCCCGGCAGGATGCGCGTGTCCGCCGTGCGGTCGGCCGTGAACACCGCCGGGTCGCGCGGGTCGAGCGACAACAACACGTCCCACCCGCCCGAGAAGTACGCGAACACGAAGCACCGGTCTGCCGGAGCCAGGTTCGTCGCCTGCGCGAACGCCTTGAACGGCACGGCGCCCAGCATCAGCGAGCCGCCGAAGCCGGCTGCGGCCTTCAGGAAAGTGCGGCGGTGAAGGAGCTCCCAGTCACGTTTGGTCATGGCGCTCTCCTCAGTAGGTGAAGAACCGCGGGTCGGTCATCATCGCCACGCAGATGCCGCCCCACGCGTGGTGCCTCGGAGCCGGGGCGGTCGCCGGCGGCGTCGCCACTCGCGTCGCGCGGGCGAGCGCCTTGAACGTGGTGAGCCACGTCTCGACCTCGGCGGCCGGCATCGGCTGCCCCCAGAAGCGCGTCGAGAGGTAGATGAGGTTCAGCCGCACGTCGCCGTCGGGCAGCGTGGTGAGGTCGGTCGCGTTGGCCACGTGCGGCGAGAGCACGCGATCCATCGCGTTCACCTGGCTCAGGTCGGCCTGCGCGGCGGCGAGGCAGACCTGGCGCGCTCCGTCTTCGAGGAACTTCGCGAACACCAGGTTCGGCTCGGTGGCCTCGGCGTTCACGAGCGCGTAGTCGGCGCGGCCGAGCGAGGCGGCGAGGTTGTCGATCTGCGACCACTGCCGGCCCGTCGTGATGAGGATGCTCTGCTTCAGCTGCGCGACCGTGATGCGCCGCGGAGCGCGCCCGACGTGCCCGCCCTGCAGATCGGGGTCGGGCAGGTTCACGATCGGCGGGTGATTGCCCATGTCGATGCTGCTCAGCTCACCGGCCTTGTCGGGCGGCGGCTGCGCCTTGTTGCACCCGGCGGCGGCGGCGGCGACGACGGCGAACGCTGCGACGAGAACCTGTCTCATCAGTCGATCCTCCGGTAGGCGTCGGTGGCGATGATCAGCTTCATGAGCTCCTTGAAGCTGCGCCCCTTGGCGACCCACTTTCCGGTGAGGTCGTCCATGTACAGGGTCTCTTCCTGGTGCGTCATCTGCCGGCCGAGCAGGTCGGCCCAGACGTTCTTCACCGCGCAGCGCTCGAGGTCGCCGGTCTGGAGCATGCGCTCGACGAGCAGCCTCGGGCCGCCGGCGATGTTCGGCTCCTCGTCGGGCGTGCGGTAGAGATACGTCTTCAACAGGCCGAGCGACGCGGCGCCGTCGCCGTCGAGCGCCGCCATCACGTAGTTGCCGCACTCGCCGTCGCAGTTCGTGTTGCCGTTGAGCGCGCAGTCGCGGCACTTCGCGTCGTAGCGGGGGAAGCGGTTCGGGTCGAGGAACGTCGCGTTGCGCTCGCCGTAGCGGCCCCAGTGCGCGCCGGTCGGCTCGATGGTCGCGTGGCAGTAGTTGCAGCCGCAGCGGCGCGCGAGGTTGTTCTCGCGGTTGCACGCGTCGTCGGCCGGAGGCAGGTGCGCGTCGGGCGGCGGCGCGAAGTGCTTGCAGAGGAACGCCTCGTAGAAGACGTTCACGCGCGCGCGCTGCGTGGGGAAGCGGTAGAGGAACGCGGGCGTGGTGAGCACGCCGGAGTTGTTCTCGTCGCGCGTGTACTCGACCCACGTGTTCGGGTCGGCCGTGTACTCGATGAGCGGCATCGCCTCGAGCGTGCTCGGCGGCGTCACCGCCCACACGCCGACGCCCTGCCGCTCGCGGTAGAACTCGGAGAGCGTCGAGTTCAGGAAGCTGCGCCGCGTGGTGAGGATGTTGAAGTAGTCCTCCCCGCTCTTCACGATGGAGTCGGCGATGAGCAGCGGCTCCTCGTTGACGGCGGCGATGCGCGAGGCCTGCACGTTGACGGTCGCGTCGGAGTACTCGCAGCGGCGGAAGTTCAGGCCACAGCCGCACGAGCGGTCGGCCATGAAGCGCGGCGTCTCGCACGACTCCATGGTGACGGGGTTGACCGGGCGGTTCTGGGCCTCGATCGCGCACGCGACGACCGTGGTGGCGCCCGTCTTGTCCCAGAACGGAGCCGGCGCGTTCGTCACGCCCTCGCGCACCCAGCAGCCGCGCTTCGTGATGTAGTTGCCCTTCACGTTGCGATCGAACGCGAGCGAGAGGTCGCAGCGCTCGAGCTGGTTGTAGGCGGCTCCCGCCACGGGGGCGGGGTTCGAGAACGCGACGACGTACCCGTTCGAGTCGAGCGTCTCGACGTTCATGTTCATGGTGGTGGGCTTGTTCGGGTCGGGCAGGCAGAGGTTCGGCTGCAGCGTGCCGTTCGCGAGGCGCCGGTTGTCGCAGAACATGAGGAGCTTGTCGGCGCGGCCTCCGCCGGTGCCGGCGAGCAGACCCGCGGCGGCGGCGGCGGCGCAGTCGGCGACGCCCGTGAGCGGCGTGCACGCGTAGATGCCGGTGTCGTAGTCGACGCTGACGGGCAGGGGGACTCCGTTGGCGTCGCGGCACGTCTTGCTGGTGCCTTCGAGGTGCGGGTCCTGGAAGGCGGCGTTGCAGTTGTCCTGCTGGATGAAGTGATCGCAGCCGAGGCCGTTGCGGCCGCGCGTGCGCGCCGCCGGGTTGCCGCGCGCCTCGAGCGGGCGGAAGCCGTCGTTGGTGGCGTTCACGCGCGTGTCGCCGTTGTCGTAGACGCTCGCGGTGACGTTCGAGCGGAGCAGCGCGCGGTGGTAGTTCTTCACGCGCGCGAAATACTCGCCGCGCGACATCAGCTCGTCGATGTCGGCCTGCGTGATGGCGCCCTTCGATTGAATGAAGCGGTACTCGTCCATGTTCGGGGGGCGGCCGAGCAGGTCGAGGTAGAGCTGGCGCAGCTGCCGCTCGAGCGGCAGAGCGGGCATGGTGCATTGATCTGCGGCGTACCCGGTTGCGGCAAACGACGACAGCCACAGCGCGGATACGAGTCCCAGACGGCGCATGGTCACCTCCAGCTGCTTGAGTCGAGGAGCGGGACCAATTTCGCGCCCTTCCTTGATCTGGGTCAAGTATGAGGTGGGGCCGTGTCACACCCCAACGCGGAATTGATCGAGAAGTTCTACACGGCGTTCCAGAAGCGTGATGGCGCGGCGATGGCGGCCTGCTACGCGCCCGACGTGAAGTTCGCGGACGAGGTGTTCCCCGATCTGGAGGGCGACCGCGCGGGCGGCATGTGGAAGATGCTGTGCTCGCGAGCGGCGGATCTGCGCGTCGAGTTCCGCGACGTGCAGGCGAACGACACCGAGGGCTCGGCGCACTGGGACGCGTACTACACGTTCACGGCGACCGGGCGGAAGGTGGTCAACCGCATCGACGCGAAGTTCAAGTTCAAGGACGGGCTGATCCGCGAGCACCGGGACTCGTTCGACTTCTACGCGTGGGCGCGCCAGGCGCTCGGGCCGATGGGCCTGCTGCTCGGGTGGACGCCGATGGTGAAGAACAAGGTGCGCCGGACTGCGGCCGGGAACCTCGACAAGTTCATGGCGAAGTCGTCGTAGGCGCAGAAACGCGGCGTCACCGGCCGGACGACGGGCCGGCAGGCGACGGCCGACTTCCCGGGCCGGAGGGAACGTCTGGCGGCGCCGCGAGGAGGGCGGCATTGAGCACGGCGATCGGTTAGGACACGCCGCCGTGACCCGGAGTTTTCTCGTCTTCAACTCGCTCGTGTCGGCCGCGGCGCTCGCCTTCCTCGGCTGGCTGCTGCTCTTCCACCGCGGGGTGCACGGCGGCGTCGACCTGTCGTTCATGCCCGCGGTGAACGCGAGCTTCAACGCGACGTCGGCGGTGCTGCTGATCGCCGGCCGCATCGCGATCGCGCGGAAGAACGCGGAAGCCCACAAGCGGCTGATGGTGGCGGCGTTCGCGGTGTCCGGGCTGTTTCTGTGCGGCTACGTCGCGTACCACTTCGTTCACGGCGACACGAAGTACGCCGGCGCGTACCGGCCGCTGTACCTCGGCGTGCTCGCGACCCACGTGCTGGCGTCGATGACCGTGCTGCCGCTCGCGCTGTCGGCGTTCTTCTTCGCGGCGCGCCGCGAGTTCGCCCGCCACACGAAGGTGACGCGCGTGCTTTGGCCGGTCTGGCTCTACGTGTCCGTCACGGGCGTGCTGGTGTTCTTCATGCTGCATTAGGTTTTTCGCAGGGCGCACTTCGAGAAAAGCGAAGCGGGCTCTGGCGGCTCCGTCAGACGGCGGCGCGGCTGAAACCGTCGAAGTGCGCGCGGCGTCACAGTGGCACTGAAGATGCTCGCACGCGCGCTCATGAGACCCGCCCTCGCTCTCTTGCTGGCCGGCTGCTCGACGGTGGAGCACACGACGGTGGTCTCGACGACGCGCGGGCCCGAGCGGTGCGGGCAGGGCGACCTGGTGGCGAGCGTGTTCCCCGCCGACTGGCCGAACGTGACGGTGGAGATCGTGGAGCAGCGCTCGTGCGCAACGGCGATCGAAGAGAAGCTCGACGTGCAGCGCGAGCTGAAGCTGCCGCGCGAGACGGCGTACTGGATCGGCGCGGGCCTCGGAGCGGCGGCGGGGGTCGGGGCGTCGATCGCGCTGCAGGCGTACACGAACCGGACTCCCGGCTCGTTCAACCGCGGCGACGGCTACCTGATGCTGGCGTTCGCGGGGGCAGCCGCGGGGGTCGCGGCCGTCGAGGGCCTGAACGTGTCGCGGCAGACGCAGGCGCTGCCCGGCGAGGTGCGCGTGGTGACGTCGTACGAGTCGCGCGCGGACGAGCACCTGCCGCGCGCCGGCCTGCTCAGCCAGGCGAAGAGCCCGCTCGGCGAGCTGCGCCACGGGCGGGCGCGGCTGCCGCTGGAGCTCGCGATGGCGGTCTACGGACGGCCGCTGCTGCTCGACGGGCGGCGCGTCGAGTGGTCGGTGCGGTCGAATGCGTGGGTGCCGGGGAGGCTGCCGGCGTGCGTGCGGCTCGCGCAGGTGCAGGAGCGCGGGCTCACGGGGCTCGCGGCGGCCGAGCTCGCGCGGGCGCAGGACGACGCCGACGCCTGCGCGAAGGACGGGTGGCCGTTCGCGGGCACGATGCAGATGCGCATCGCGAACGAGTGCCGCGAGCGGTTCGAGGGCTCGTGCCGCGGGTAGCGCGCGTCACTGAAACCGCTTCCGCACCTTCATCGAGTACGGCGCGTACTCGCCGCCGAGCTTCCGCCGCAGCTTCTCGATCTTCGCCTCCTCGAGCGCGAGCACCGGCACCTCGACCACCCCGCTGCAGCCCTTCACGTCGTACGACTCGCGCTTCCCGTTCGGCTCCCACGCGACCACCTTGAAGTCACCCTCGGGCAGCCCCTTGATCTCGTACCGGCCCTTCTCGTCCGCGTACGCGTAGAACCCGTTGCTCAGCACGAGAATGTCGCTGCGCATGTTCCCGTGAATGTCGCACTGCACGCGCACCGGCCCCGGCGTCTCGAACGACTTCTGGCCGGTCTCTTCCTCCGAGCCGCTGAAGTCGAACGACGTGTTCCCCACGCGCGAGAACACGCTGTGCCACACCTTGTCCTTGTTGATGAACTCGACGGTGTCGCCCATCACGACCGCCAGCACCTGCGGCTCGAACTGGAAGTCCCGCTGGTACACCTGCCACGTCTTCTTCGGCCGCCGCGCGGCCTTCACCGTCGCGACGCTGTCGACGTAGACCACCACGCGGCCGGCGACCGGCAGCACCTCGCCGTCGCGCTTCAGCGACACCGAGCCGCGCAGCGCGCACGCGCCCTCGGCGAGAGCGGCGGGCGGCACCAGCGCCAGCATGAGCACGAGCGCGCGCATGCTCAGTACCTCACCACGAGCGAGGTGGTCAGCACGTCGTTGGGAAACGAGATGATGGGCGAGAGCTCGTTGTTGAAGGTGTACTCCGCCTTCAGCGCCACGTGCGCGTGCAGGTCCGCGCGCACGCCCACGGTCACGCGCAGCACGTCGCTCACGTACGCGAACGAAGTGCCGCTGATGTGCCGCGCGTGCCGCCAGTCGACCCGCGCGTACGGCATCAGCAGGCGCAGCGCCTGCCACGCCACGAGCCCGTACGCACCGCGGTAGCCGAAGCACGGGGCGCCGCCGCACTGCACGGCCCCATCGTGCTTGCCGTTCGCGCGGCCGGACACGAACTCGGCCGCGAACAGGAAGTCGCCCCACTCGAGCAGGCCGGCGAAGCCGTAGTGCCACTGCAGCACCGAGTCGTCGCCCTGCCGGTCTTGCGGGCCGATGGCGCCGTTCGCGTTCAGCTCGAGGTCGCGGCCGACCGGCAGGTGAATCGCGATCTTCCCGGCGAACGTCTTCCAGTGATTGAAGTCGGTCTCGTTCGTGAACGGGAAGAACTCGACCTGGTGCGAGCCGTTCGTGAACGCGAGGCCGACCTCGAGCTTGCCGTCGAACAGCTCGGCGTTCGCTCGGATGCCGACGGGCCGGCCGCACGTGTAGCGGCACAAGAGCGACGGGGTGACGGTGATGCGGCTCGACGCCTCCTGCGAGCGGTACTCGATGCCGAGCAGCGAGTCGACCTTGCCGGCCGTGAGGGTGAGCACGAGCCACCGCGTCTGGAGCTCGTAGCGCACGTGCGCGAGCTTGAGATCGAAGTAGTCGCCGAGAAAGACGCCGGCGCCGTCAGAGATGTCGCGGTCGCGCGGAATGAAGTCGAGCAGCGCGACGATGCTGACCGCGTCGGTGATGGTGGCGTTGAGGCCGAGGTTGATCGCGTTGACGATGAAGCTGGGGCGGTTGCCGGCGTGAATGGGGTCGAAGCGAATGGCACGGGCGTCGCCGACGTCGGCGACGTCTCCGCGGCTGTTGATGGTGGTCGAGAGAGGGTCGCCGTGGAGCACCCACGTGTCGAGGATCTGCCCGCGGTAGCCGAGCGTGCCGCCGAAGTCCTTGCGGACGCCCGAGCCGTTGCCCTGCACCCAGAAGAAGCCGAGGTCGAGGTAGCCCGACAGCTTCACCGAGAGCGTCGCCATCCAGTCCTGCCGCTTCTCGAGCGACTCGAGCTGGGCGCGGAGCTGGTCGATCTGCGCCTGCAGCGCTTCGGGCGTCGGAGCCGGAGGCGGCGGCGCCTCTTCCGGCGGGGCCTCGGTCTGCGCGGCGACGAGCCAGAGCGTGAGCACGAGCGCGCTCACGGCCAGAGCTCCTGCGCGACGCCCCTACCGGTCAGCGCCTCGAGGAACGCGACGAGGTCGTCTTCCTCTGCGGGCGTGAGGCCGAGCGGGACCATCTGCGGAGACTTCTGGCCCACGAAGCCCGCGCTCTCGCCGCCCTCGTTGTAGAAGCGCACCACCTCGGCGAGCGTCGCGAGCTGGCCGGCGTGCATGTACGGCGGCGTCACCGCGACCTGGCGCAGGCTCTTGGTGCGGAACAGGCCGACCCCGGCGTCGCTGGGGAGCTCGCAGCCGGGCCGGCACGCGTTGAAGTCGTGCGTCGCGCGGAACGAGAGGCCCGCCTCTCGGCCGTAGTCCGTCGCCGGCACGTGCGGGCCACGCTGGCCGATGCCCACCGAGTGGTACTGGTTGTCGGTGAACATCTGCCCGGAGTGGCACTGCACGCAGCCCGCCTTGCCGATGAACAGCGCGAGGCCGCGCTTCTGCGCATCGCTCAACGCCGCGCGGTCGCCGGACGCGTAGCGATCGAAAGGCGAGTCGCGGCTCACGAGCTTCGCGAGGTACGCCGCCATCGCCTTGTAGCCGTTCGCGGCGATGTGGTTCAGCTCGGCGCCGGCGTCGGGGTTGGGCGGGACGTGCTCACCGAACGCCGCGAGATAGCCCGCGTCGTAGCGTGCGAAGAGCTCGGCTGCGAGCTTGCTGCGAGTGCCCGCCTGCGTGGCGCCGGCCTCGTACGCGACGGCGCACTGCATCCACAGCGAGTCGCTGCGGCCGTCCCACGCCCACGCCTGGTAGAAGCCGACGTTGACGAGCGACGGCGAGTTTCGCGGCGTCCACCGCGTGCCGAGCGAGACGTTGTTCGGCGAGCTGCGCTCGTCGCTCCACCACGCCCGGGGCGCGTGACAATCGGAGCACGCCACCGCGGTGAGCGGCATCACCTGGTCGGCGTGCGAGACGGCGATGGCGTTCGAGAGCCCCTTGTCGAAGAAGAGGCTCTTGCCGAGCGCCACCGCCGCGGCGTTGCCGGTGTCGGCCGGCGACCGCTCGGGCAGCACCATCGCCGCGATCAGCGCGAGGTCCTGCTCGGTGAAGCCGTCAGGCGACGCCTGCCAGCTGCACGAGGCGAGCAAGACCAACGCTGTGATGGGATGGCGCCGCCCCATGACTCTCAGTAGCCCCCGCAGATGTCGACGGTCGATGATGCCGGGAATGGCGCCGTAGACTCGTCGATCGAGCGCAGAAACACGATCAGATCTGCGATTTGTGCGCCGGTGAGCGAGACCGGGTTCCCGGACTGGAGGTGCGTCGCGAACCGCGCCGTGAACACGTCGTCGAGCGTCTTCGCCGCTCCATTGTGAAAGTAGGGCGCCGAGGTGGCGAGCCCGAACAGCGAGGGCGGGTTGAAGCCCATGGCGCCCTGGGCGCGGGTGCCGTCGGCCTTCTTCTCGAGCGGGTCGGCCTCGTCGAACGTACCGACGTCGCGCACGGCGCAGGTGATGCGCTCGGGGCCGACGACGATCGTCGCTCCGCCGTCGGGGTTCGGAAGGCGCTCGGGCGCGACCTTCAGCGTGTCGCGGTTGCTCGCGTGCGCGCCGCCGTCGCGGGCCTCGGTGCGCAGGCCCGTCGCCGCTGCGGGCAGGCCGTTGTCTCCGACGGCCGACCCGTTCTTCTCGGGCGAGGGGACGTAGGGAATGCGGCTCACCGTCCACTTCGCGCCGCCGTGGCAGTGGGCGCAGCCCGCGGTCTCGAACGCGGTACGGCCGCGCGCCACGGCCGCGGCGTCGAGCCCGGTGGGAGCGCGGTTCGCGTGCACGTCCTGCGAGAAGAGATCGAGCTCCGTCCAGTCTTTCACCGCCGAGTACTCGTCGGAGATCGCCTTCGAGCTGCCCGACAGGCCGTCGCTGCGCGTGACCCAGCCGCCGTCGAACGTCATGCCCGCAGTGAGGCTGAGGGGGCGCTCGGTGCCGGCGTCGCGCCAGGTGATGGCTCCGAGGCCGCCGAGCACGTTCCGCGTGACGCCCTCGACGTCGTAGATCTCGTCGAACACGCCGGTCCAGTTCTGCACGCGGTGATCGGCCGGGTCGCCCTTCGCGAACGTGCCGTCGAGCGACGGCGTCTGCCGCGGGCCCGCCGGGAACACCCACGTCACGTTGTCCGAGAGGCCGTCGGGGTGGCAGCTCGCACACGAGCCGACGTCGCGGTGCGACCAGCGGTTCTGACCCGTGTAGAAGAAGAAGCGGCCGAGCAGGCGCTGCGCCTCGAGCGTGCCGGGAGTCGGCGGAGCCGAGTACGGCGGCAGCGTCGTGAAGAACGCCACGGGCTGAACGGTGCGGCCGTTCCAGTCGTTCGCGAAGACGACACCGTCGTCGCGCCGCGTGATGCCGATGGGCACTCCGCCGCTGCCCGGGCCGCCGCCGCAGCTGCCGTAGGCGCACCCGACCGGCGTGCTGGTGCCGCCGTCGACGATCACGAGGTGCACGCTCTGGCCGCGCTCGACCGAGAGCGTGGCGACGCGGTTCGCGGCCTGCGAGAGCACGACCGCGTTGCCGCCGGCGGGGTCGACGTCGACGTCGACGGGCAGGCCGAGCAGCGATTCGCCCGCGCCGCCCTGCTCGCGAACGAGCTTGCCGAGAATGACGCTCTGGAGCTCGGAGCGCGACGTGAGGCTGAGCACCGAGAAGCCCGAGAACAGCGTCGTGAGACGGTTCAGCGGCGGCTGCGGCGAGGCGCACGTGTGCACGACGAACGCGCGGTCGCCGGCGATCGCGATCGACGCGAGCTGGTTCGGCGCACAGCCGACGGGAGCCCCCTCGCCGCCGTCGGGGAGCGGCGCACCGAAGCCCGTGTTCGTGACGGGCTGGAGCGTCAGCGTGGTCGCGACGATTCGCGCGCCGAGATCGATCTCGACGACGCGGCCGACGCGCCCGGTGTCGCTGCCTTCGGCCACGAGCTGGCCGTAGAACAGCGTGACGTACGCGCGCTCATCGGCGTCGTCGCCGTCGCCGTCGTTCGTGACGGCGACCGAGCGGGCGACGTCGGGCAGCGCGATGCGCGTGACGGCCTGCGTCTCGGTGTCGACGAGCACCGCGGCCGGCTCACCGAAGCACGCGACCACCGCCGTGCGGCCCGACGGCGAGAGCGCGACGCCGGTCGGCTCGGAGCAGACGGCCGCCGACCAAAGCACGCGCGGCGTCGAGTCGAGGTCTCCGATCGCCGCGAGCTGCTGCGTCTTGCGCAGCGCCACGTAGGCGCGCGTGGCGCCCGGCGAGATCGCGACCGCCCACGGCTGCGAGCCCTGCGGCAGCGCGACGGCCACCCGGCCGTCGATGACGAGCCCCGGTACGTCCGGGTTCACCACGAACAGCCGGGTGCCGCTGAACGCGAGCGTCGACGAGCGGCTGGTGCGAGCGGTCGAGACCTGGCCGCCTCCCCCGGTACTGCTGCCGCCGGCGACACCCCCTCCTCCGCCCTGCCCGCCCGCTCCCGCGCCGCCGGCGGCGCCCCCTCCTGTCCCGCCGTCCGTCGACATCGGCGTGCCGCTGCACGCGCACACCACCAGCATCGCCGCGCCCAGGCGCAGCCCCCTCGACTCGAACATGTGCGTCCTCCCCGTTGCGATTGAACGTCGCGCACGGGGAGAGCAACGCGCGTGCCCGCGTGCGCGCCGGCCTCGATCGAGACCGTCACGCGAGCGGGAACGCGCACTTCCTTCGCTGCGGCCGCCGACACGCGGTGACACACGTGTCGGCGGGGCTTCAGATCATCTGGTTCTCCTTCGCCGAGGTGGCCTCGCGCGACGCCGGCAGCTCGGCGGGCAGCTCGACCGTCTCGACCTTCACCATGCCGCGGCGCAGGGCCTCGGCCTCCGCGAACGGCAGCACCGTCTTCTCGTCGAACTTCGCGCCCGTGAGGTTCACGCGCGTCAGCTCGGCGCCGTTCAGCTTCTTCGAGAACACCGCGCCGCGCAGGTCGGCGCCCGCGAGGTTCGCCTTGTAGAGGTACGCGCCGACCATCTTCGCGCCGCGCAGGTCCGCGCCCGTCAGGTCCGCGTGGCCGAGCTGCGTGGTGTCGAGGTCCGCTCCGCGGAGGTCGACGTTCTTCAGCTGCGCGCCGTAGAGGTAGAGGCCGCGGAGGTCCTTGCCCTGCGCCATCGCCACGCCCGACACCGTCACCACCGCCAGAATGATCGCCTTCATGATTGCCTCCCGAAGTGCTTCGGTTCGGGTGGGCCTTGAGCAGCCGTCGTGCCAGCCGCTGCGTGTGCCCGGTGCGCCTGCCAAGCCCGCGAAACGAGCACCGCGCGGCCCGACACGCGCTGACACACGCGTGTCAGCGTCTCGACTTGAGCGGCTCGAGCGCGGCGTCGACCTGCGCGAGCTCTTTCGAAGGCCGCTTGAGCGTGACGAGCAGCGCCTTCAAGGCCTCGAGGTTCTCGCGCTGCTCGTCGTCGGGGGCCGCGGCCTCGCGCAGCATCGCGACGCCGCGCTGGCGCTGCTCGACGGCCTCGTCGAGGCGCTGCAGGCACTCGAGCGCCTGTGACAGGGCGACCCGGTAGCGCGCCAGCCACACCGGCTCGTCTTGCGGGTTGCGCTGCTGCACCGACACCGCTTCTTCGTACAGCGGCAGCGCGGCCTGGCAGTTCTGGGCCTCGAGCTGCGCGGTGCCGAGGTTGTAGAGCGCGACGGCGGTCTCGGGGTGCTCGGGGCCGAGCGCCTTCTTCCGCGTCGCGAGCACGTTCTCGAACAGCGGAATCGCGCGCGCCGGAGGGAGCGCGTTCGCGAGGTTGTTCAGGCTGCGCAGCACGAGCGGGTGGTCTTCCGCGAGGTGGAGCCGGCCCTGCAGCTCGACGGCCTCCTGGAACTTGAGCTGCGCCTCGAACTGCTCGTCCTGCAGCGCGTAGAGCTCGCCCTCCTGGTTGAGGCGCGCGGCCTCGAGCGGCGCCGGGCGGCCGAGCCGCTCGAGAATGGAAGAGGCCACGCGGTTCGCGAGCGTCGCCTCCGGGAAGCGGCCCCGGTCGGAGTACCACTTCATCAGCGCGATCCACGCGCGCGCGCGGACCTCGTCGTTGCCGACCGCCTCGGCCGTCACGATCGCGACGCGCAGGTTGTCTTCGCCGTCGGCGCGGCCCTGCAGCGCGTACAGCTCGCCGACGAGGAGCTGCGCCTCGGCCTTCACGCGGGCCGCCTTCGCGTCCTCCGCGAGGTTCGCGACGCGCCGCGCCTCGAGCAGCGCCTCCGAGTACTTGCCCGCGGCCTTCAGCACGTGCGCGCGCGCGAGGCCTGAGCGCATGCTGTCGTCGATCTCGGGCTTGATGACCGCGGCGGCCTCGGCCGGCCTGCCTCCGCACGACTCGACGGGCACGACCTCGACCATGACGGTGTTGAACGCGTGCTTCGCGACGCCGACGTCGGCGGCGGCGAACAGGTCGCTCATGCTCTGCAGCGTGGTGCGGCGCTCCTCGAGGCAGGCCTGCAGGCGGCGCCGCTCGGGGTCGGCGCGCGGGAGCCGGCACGTGTTCGCCGCCATCGCGCGCCAGCGAATCGCCTCGTCGCCGAGCCGGTCGCGCACCTGCGACCAGCTGTAGCTGCCGTTCGCGCGGCTGAACGCCTCTTCGATCTGGGCGCGGCGGCCGGCGCTCCACACGGCCTCGGCCTCGGCGTTCACGCGCGCGATGCACTCGGCCCGCGCGCGCTCTTCTTCGCTCGGGCGCGTCGCGAGCAGGAGCCCGAGCGCGAGCAGCGCGGCGATCGAGATCGCGGACGCCGCCGTCACGAGGCGCGCGCGCAGCTTTCGCGCGGGGTCGTCGCGCAGCGCCGCGAGCAGCGCGGGCATGTCGGGCCAGCGCTGCGCGGGGTCCTCCGAGAGGCCCTTCAGCACCGCGCGCCTCACCCACGCGGGCACGTTCGCCGCCGTGGCCTCGGGCGGCGGGAGCGGCTTCGAGAAGTCGACGTCCCTCGGGAACGGCAGCTTCCCGTACAGCGCGAGGTACAGCGACGCGCAGAAGCTGAACTGGTCGGCGCGGGCGTCGACGCGCTCGCGGCGCGCCTGCTCGGGCGCCATGAAGCCCGGCGTGCCGACCACCTTGCCCTGCGCCTTGTCGTCGTCGAGCGCGTTCGCGAGGCCGAAGTCGGTGACGTGCGGCACGCCCTGCGCGTCGAGCATGACGTTGTCGGGCTTGAAGTCGCGGTGCACGAGGCCCGAGTGGTGCGCGGCGGCGAGCCCCTCGCCCGCGGCGGCGAACGCGTCGACGAGCTCGAGCGGCGTGCGCGGCTGCTTCGCGAGCCACTTCGTGAGCGTGCCGCCCGCCATGAACTCCATGACGATGAAGACCTGGTCGACGAGCCCGCCGACGTCGTGAACGGTGACGACGTTCGGGTGCGAGAGGCGCGCGAGCGCTCGCGCCTCGTCGAACATGCGGGCGCGGCGCTCGGCGCTGCCGCCGGGCTTTCTCAGCAGCTTCACCGCGAGCTTGCGATCGAGCTCGGGGTCGTAGGCGGCATAGACGACGCCCATGCCTCCCCTCCCGATGCGCTCGAGCACGACGTAGCGCTCGAGGTTGAAGCCGCGCGGGAGCTCCTGCTCGCCGCCGGATGCGGGTCGCGACGGCTCGATGGACTCCGGGGGAGTGGTGTCAGCCACGTGTCTTCCGGGCGCAGAGCATTTCACGTGCCGCGGCGCCTGGCATTTCTGCGTGCCCCCGTTCTCGGGCAGATGCATGAGCGACAGGTGACACACGGGTCGCCACAGCGATAGACACACCGCGCGTTGGGCGCGCCGAGCACGCAGAGCGAGAGTCACTACGAAGCGGGGGGAGACGCGGCGACTCCCGGGGCCCTGCTCGTGTTCTCGGTGAACACGCCGATGCTGCGGCCGATCGCGGTCGACGGCACCGTCGTCATCGGGCGCGAGAGCGCGGGCGGCACGGTGCTGCCCGACGAGAAGGTGTCGCGAAGGCACGTCGAGCTCAGCCGCGACGCGAGCGGCTGGCGCGTGAAGGACCTCGGCAGCCGCAACGGCGTGTCGCTGAACGGCGAGAAGATCGCGGGCGAGGCGCGCGCGGCGAGCGGCGACGTCGTGCGCATCGCGCAGACGCTGCTGCTGCTCTACGACGACATCTCGCGGTTCCGCGCCGCGACGGTGAGCACCGACGGCCAGGTGATCGGCCCGACGCTGAAGGCCGCGCACCAGCTCATCGCGCTCGCGGCGAGCGCGGGCAGCTCGGTGCTGATCACCGGCGAGAACGGCACCGGCAAGGAGCACGCGGCGCGCGTCTTCCACGAAGCCGCCGGGCTGAAGGGCTCGCCGTACGCCGTGAACTGCGCGAACGTGCAGAGCACGCTCGCCGAGCGGCAGTTCTTCGGTGCGGTGAAGGGCGCGGCGACCGACATCAAGGCGGACGTCATCGGCTTCGTGCAGGCGGCCGACGGCGGCTCGCTGTTCCTCGACGAGCTCGGCGAGATGAACCTCGAAGTGCAGGCGAAGCTCCTGCGCGTCATCGAGACGGGCGAGGTGCTGCCGCTCGGAGCGACCGCGCCGAAGAAGGTGACGGTGCGGTACTGCGCGGCGACGAATCGCAACCTGCGCGAGGCGATCGCGGCGGGCGCGTTCCGGCAAGACCTCTTCTACCGGCTCGCGCAGGCCGAGGTGCGGCTGCCCGCGCTTCGCGAGCGCCGCGCGGACATTCCCTGGCTCGTGGCGCACGCGCTCGCGGAGCAGCCGGTTCGCGTGCCGCACGTGTCGCTCGTCGAGGCGGCGCTGCGGAGGGCGTGGCCGGGCAACGTGCGCGAGCTGATCTCGGCGGTGAGGCGCGCGGCGCAGCAGGCGCAGCTCGTGGGCGGCAACAGCGTGCGCGCGGAGCACCTCGGCGAAGAGTCGGGCATGGCGCACGCGCCGGCCTCGACCCCGCCGGAGACGCCGTCGAGCAAGCCGACGAAGGAGCAGCTGCAGGCGCTGCTCGAGAAGCACCGCGGCAACGTGTCGGCGGTGGCGCGCGAGCTCGGGGAGCACCGCACGCAGCTGAACCGGTGGCTGAAGCAATACGGGCTGAAGTCCGAAGCCGAGGCGTGAGCGCGTCAGCGCGGCCGGATCTGCTCCTCGGACAGCACCGGCAGCCAGGTGATGTCACCGCGCTCCGGGCCGTCGAGCGTCTGAAGCGCGAGCCTCGCGCCGGCGCTGACGCCCATGCGGCGCAGCTCGCTCGCGGTCAGCGACACGCGCACGCGCACGTCGCGCGGAGCGTTGCCGAACGTCCACCCGTCGTTCACCGGGAGCTCCATCGCCTTCACGACGCGGCGGCGCTTCATGCTCATCGCGCCGATGCGCACGGTCGTGCCTGGCTTTGCGTTGCCGATCGTGAAGCTCATGCCGCCGGTGTGGCGATCGATGAAGACGCCGGGCTGCCCGAGACCGATGGCGTCGCCGTACGCGTACAGCTGCGACTCGTCGTTGAACGGACGGTTCTTGTGGACCTGGCGATCGACCCAGGTCTTGAGGTGAACGACGTTGTCGAGCTTCTCGAGAGCGTGCATGGCAAAGAAGTTCTCGCCGCCGCACGCCTACAGTTTCCGACAAAAGCGCAGTGTCCACGCGAGGTTACAGTGTCATCGAGCGTTGACTGTTCTCATGGTCGAGAAGCCAGCGCTTCTTCGACAGTCCACCGCCGTAGCCGGTCAGCGAGCCGTCGGCGCCGATGACGCGGTGGCACGGGATGATCAGCGCGATGGGGTTCTGACCGTTCGCGGCCCCGACGGCGCGCACCGCGCTCGGCCGGCCGATCTTCTTCGCGATGTGCGCGTACGAGACGGTCTCGCCGAACGCGATGCTCGAGAGCGCGCTCCACACGGCGCGCTGGAACTCGGTGCCTGCAGGCTTCAGCGGAAGGTCGAACGTCTCGCGCTCTCCCGCGAAGTACTCGGCGAGCTGCACTGCGGCTCGCTCGAGGAGGGCCGTGCTCTTGCGCTCGCCGTCGCGAACGCCGAAGTGCATGCCGGTGAGCGCGCCGTCTTCTTCGATCAGCGTCAGCGTTCCCAGCGGCGAGTCGATCTCTTTGCAGTTCATTCTGGGCTCCAGAGGTGCAGCGTGGCGTAGGCGCGCCAGGGGCGAAATACCTCGGCGTGTTTCAGGCTCTGCTTTGCGTCTTTGACTCCGAGCGCCTTCAGCACGCCGAGGTCCGACGCCGGGAACGCATCGGGCCACGACAGCGCGCGCATCGCGAGGTACTGCGCCGTCCACTCGCCGATGCCGGGCAGCTCCTTCAGCTTCTCCAGCGTCGGCTCGACGGGCGCTCCGCGCGCGAGGTGCAGGCCGCCGTCGATCGCGGCCGCGAGGCCGATCAGCGCGCGCGCACGCGCACCGGGCATGCCGAGCTTCGCGACGTCGTCGACGGTCGCTCTCGCGAGCATGCCGGCGGACGGAAAGACGTGCGTGAGCCCGGCGGGCGCTCCGGGCAGCGGGCGGCCGAAGCGCTGCACGAGCCGGCCCGCGAGCGTCGTCGCGCCCTTCACCGAGATCTGCTGCCCGAGCACGGCGCGCACCGCGGTCTCGAAGCCGTCGAACGCGCCGGGCACGCGCAGCCCGGGGTGGCGCCTGACGCGCGCTCTCAGCACGGGGTGCTTCTTGAGCACCGCGTCGACCTGCGCCGGGTGGGCGTCGAGATCGAACAGGCTGCGCAGCCGCGCGACGAGCGGCATCAACGCGCCGAGCAGCGACGCCGACACCGCCGCGGCGAGCCGGCCGCCGTCGTGCGCGACCGAGACCCAGCCGCGGCGGCCGTCGAGCTCGGCGGTGCGGTGGTACGCGCCGCCGGCGACGGCCTCGACACCGGGGATCGCGCGGAACGCGAGGAACTTCAGCAGCGCGTCCCACGCGAGCGGCGGGCGGTAATCGAGGCGCAGGCGGACGTCGCCGCCCGCCTCGGGCCGCTCGCGCCGCAGGCTCGACGGAGCGCGGCCGAAGTGGGCGCGGAACGCCGAGTTGAAGCGGCGCACGCTCTGAAAGCCGGCCGCGAACGCGAGCTCGGCGAGCGGCAGCGCGCTGTCTTGCAGCAGGCGCTTCGCGAACGAGAGGCGCGCGTGCTGCGCGAGCTCGACGGGGCTCAGGCCGAGCTGGTCCGTCATCGCGCGGCGCAGGTGGCGGCCCGAGACGCCGAGCTCTTCGGCGAGCGCGTCGACGGAGTCGTCGTTCAGCGCGCCCTGCTCGATGCGGCGCACGGCCTGGTCGACGAGGCGCGGGACGGCGTCGACGGGCGCGTTGCCCGGAGCGAGCTCGGGGCGGCAGCGGAAGCACGCGCGAAAGCCTTCGCGCTCGGCGTCGACGCGCGTCGGGAAGAAGACGCAGCGCGCCCTGCCGGCGAGGCGCGCGGTGCAGACGGGGCGGCAGTAGATGCCGGTCGTGGTGACGCCGACGAAGAAGACTCCGTCGAAGCGAGGGTCGCGGGCCTGCAGTGCGCGGTAATACGTGTCGCTCATCACGCGCGAAGGAATAGCGGACGGCGCGGGCGCCGTCTGGCCATTTTCGGACGTGGGAGCAACTTCCGTCGGTGGTCGGTGGTCGGTGGTCGGTGGTCGTCAGAAGCAGTACGCGAGGCAGGTACCGGGCCCGGCGAACGATGCCGTCCCACCGTCGGAGCGCCGGCACAGCGTCGTCGCGCACTCGCCGTTGCCGTAGCACGTCGCTCCGGCGGGGAGCTGGGCGACGCAGACGCCGGGACCCGCCGCGGTACCGCCGTCGCGCAGGCACACCGCCGGGGCCTCGCAGCCGAGGTTCGGCGCCCCCGCGCCGCAGCCCTGGCTCACCATCTGGCCCGCCTGGCACGTGTTCGGGCTCATGCCGGCGTCCGGGCACGTGAGCAGGTTCTGGCACTGCAGCCCCGCGTTCGTGCACATGCCGCCCGGGCCGCGCAGCGGCACGCAGATGCCGGCCTGGCACGTGTTCGGAATCGAGCACGGCGCCATCGCGCCGCACGGAGCGCCGGCGTCGACGCGCTGTGCGCACGTGCCGGGGACGAGGTCGGGGCCGCCGTCCGGCTCGTAGAAGAAGAAGTTGCCGCCGATGCACTGGTTGTCGGCGCACTCGTCGCTGCGGCGGCACTCGCCGCCCGTGGGCTGCGCGTACGTGCCGAACTGCTTGCACGTACCATTCAGGCACGACCCGTTGCCGAACGGGCAGCTGTCGTCGAACTGCTCGTTCGTGCACGCCTGCCCGAACGCGTTGCGCGGCGTGCAGAGGCCGGTCGAGACGCGGACCTCGCCCATGGGCCCGAGCACGTAGCGCAAGCCGCGGCAGTAATCGCCCGGAGCGCAGCGCGCGAACAGGTGGTCGTCGCACGGCTGACCGGTCGGCGTGTAGCCGCAGACGCCGACCTGGCTGCCACCGTCGAGCGGCACGATGCACTGCGTCGAGAGGCAGCGGTTCGCGACGAACGGGCGCGAGATGCACGGGGCCCCGTCTGCGAGCAGCGGCACGCAGCGCGGGGTCCCTCCGCCGTCGGTCAGGCCGCCGTCGTTACCCGTCGGCGGGCAGAAGTCGGTCGCCGGATCGCAAGGAGCCGCGCCCGCGGCGCTCGTGCACGGCTGCCCCGATGCCGTGTATGCGGTACACGCTGCACACGTGGTGCCGGCCGCGACCGGGCAGCGGCCCTGGCGGCACTGACCGTCGTTCGCGCACGGTGCGCCGATGCCCGCGTCGACCCTGAACACGTCGTCGCACTCCGCCGGCGAGCCGAAGCTGCCCGCGTGGCAGCTCAGCGTCTGGTAGGCGTCGATGCACCGCCGCGCCTGCATCGCGTCGAACGTGTTCAGGCCCTTCAGCGCGCGGTTCACCGGGTCGCTCGGGCCGGAGCAGTCGGCGGTCGCGTTCGCAATGCACGTCGTCATCTGCGCCGCGTTCGTGAGGCCGCAGCGGATCTGGCGGGCGCACAGCGCCTGCGCGCGCAGGTCGCAGTACATGTCGAGCATGAGAGGAGTCACGGAGCCTCCCGCGGTTCCCGCGCCGCCTGCCGTCGCAGCGCCGCCTGCCGTCGCAGCGCCGCCTGCCGTCGCGGTGCCGCCGGCCGTCGCGGTGCCGCCCGCCGTCGCGGAGCCGCCGGCGGTGTTTCCACCCGTGCCGCTTCCGGCGGTGCCGGTGCCTCCGCCGGTGCCGCCTCCCCCGCCTCCGGAACAGCCGGTCACTGCGACCACAGCGATCACCGCGAACGTGAGCTGGCGCATGGCGCGCCGTGTACCACTCCTCAGCGCGCGAGCCAGGAAATGTCGGCGGCGTCGCAGAACTCCGCGGCCCAGACGGAGCGCGGCGGCCGCCCCGCCTCGTCATCGAGCGCCGAGAAGCTCGTCAGCGGCTGCTGCCAGGCGCCGTACTTCCCGTACGTCACCTCGCGCATCGACGGCGGCACGCCTTGCGGCAGATCTCCCTGCGCCTGGCCGAGCAGCTCGAGCGCGCGCAGCGGTGTCTTGTGCGTCCACTGGTTCAGGTACGACTGCACGCGCACGGCTGACGCGCCCGCCTCGAGCCACGGCTTGAAGTGAATCGCGTTGCCCCAGTCGATCGAGATCGAAAGCGGCATGTTCGGCCCGAGCGCGGCGCGCACCTTCGGAGCGAACGCCGCGCTCGCGAGGAAGCCCGGCGTCGGGTCGGCCGCGGGGTTGTGGGTCCACGCCCAGGCCGCCTCGATGTTGAGCAGGTACTCGTCGAAGCCCTGGCTCATGCGGCCGATGGTCGCGGCCTGGCGATCGAGATCGACCGACGGGTCGGCCCAGCCCGACGCCACCACGGTCACGCCCGCGGCCTTGATGCGATCGCGGATGCCGAAGATCTCGGCCTCGGGGATGTACTGACCCGAGCGCATCGGCGTGTGGTCGGTCTCGTTCACGAGGATCGCGACCCACAGGCCGTGCTGCTTCGCGAGGCGAATGACCTCGGCCTCTCCGAGCGCACCCGGCCAGTTGTAGAAGTAGAGCCCGTTCTTGCCGCGCGTCTTGCTCGCGACCGTCGGCCACGCGCTCGGCGTCAGCTTCTGCGCCGCGTCCTCCATCGCCTTCGCCGCGATCGCGATCTTCGTGGTGGCGAACACGACCGGGTCGGGGTTCGCGGTCTTCGCGCGCTGCCAGCCGGGCGACTCGTAGAGCAGCGGCAGCGCGGGCGAGCGCAGCACCGCGCGCGCGCGCGTGCCGTCGAGCACCGGCGCCGAGAGAATGGCGATCGCGAGCCGCACCTGGCCCTCGACGATCGCCATGCGCGCGAGGTTGTCGCCCTGGTCGAGCCGGAACACGCTCGCGCCGGTGAGGTTCGGGAGCGCGGTGCCCTCGAGCAGCGCCTTCGCTCCGGCGACGTCGACGTCGTGCAGCTGCCACTGGGCGCTCGTGCCGTTCGCGTTGCCGGTGAGCAGCGCGATCGCGGTGTCCATGCCGGCGCGCGCGACCGCGAGCTTCGTCTTCGCGAAGTCGTTCGGGTTGTTCTGCTTCGTGCGCTTCCAGCCCGGTGACATCTCGAGCAGCGGGATGATCGGCACGCGCAGCGCGGCCGCCGCCCGCGCCGGGTCCGGCACCGGTAACCGAAGGATCGCGACGACCGCGTCGAGGTCGCGGCGGATGAGCTGCATGCGCGCGAGGTTGTCGGCGTCGTCGAGCGTGAACGCCCACGAGCCGACGAGGTTCGGGATGACGCGGTCGCTCAGCACCGCGAGCGCTCCCGCCACACCCGTGAGCGGCTGTGGCAGAGACTGCACCTGCGGCGGCGCCTCCGCGCGCGGAGCCTCTGCTGCCGCCTGGGCTTCAGGCTCGGCACCGATCGCGCCATCGTTACCGATCGCACCCGTCAGCTCACCGCAACCCGTGAAGAACAGAATGAGGGCAAGTCGTCGCATGCGTCGACCCTGGCACCGCGCAGGGCGGCCTGCGTCACCGATCGCGCCAGCTGAAACACGCGCGTCACCCGGTTTCTCGACGCCTCCCCGAAGGCACGCGCGCTGCACTGTGTGCACCGCCATATGAACCTGATGAGACGTTGTTTGCCGGTGGTGGTGTTGGTGGCGGGGGCTTGCACGACGATGGACGAGCAGCTGCGCGACGGGCAACCCGAACCCGACGCCCTGGCATCGCTCGCTCCGAAGAGCGGGTCGAGGGCGCGGGGCACCATGGAGTTCTTCACTTCGGGCACCGAGGTCCAGCTCAAGCTGACGGTGAACGGCATGACGCCCGGCCGTCACGCGGTGCACCTGCACGAGAAGGGCGACTGCTCGTCGCCCGACGCCGAGTCCGCAGGTCCGCACTGGAACCCGACCGGCGCGGACCACGGCCACCTCGAGATGCCGCCGGCCCACCTCGGCGACATCGGCAACATCGAGGTCGGCGCCGACGGCCGCGGCACGCTCGTGTTCTCGACGAGCCACTGGTCGGTCGGCACGGGCCGCGACAACGACATCGTCGGCAAGGCGGTCGTGGTGCACGCCTCGGTCGACGACTTCGTCACGCAGCCCGCGGGGAATTCGGGTATGCGCATCGCGTGCGGAGTCGTGAAGCCCGGGCGGTCGCTGCCTCTGTATTCCTGGCGCTGAGCATTGGGTCAGCGGCGCTGAGCGCCTGCGCCTCGCAGCGCGTGCAGCTGGCGTCGCCGCTGACGGCGCCGCTGCAGGTGGTGGTGCTCGACTCGCGGCCGAAGGTGGTGTCGAGGGAGTACGCGTCGTCGCGCACCGGCACCGAGCTGACGGCGCCCGGTGTCGAGAAGCCGAGCATCACCGAGGGCGCGATTCCGCTCGCGCACGTGCTGTTCATGCACCTCAAGGAGTCGATGCCGCGGGAGGCCGAGCTCTTGCGCGAGGTCGAGGTGCTGCCGTCGGCGGATCCGTCGGTGGCGCGGAGCGCCGCGGTGCCGCGCGACGGAGACCTGGCGGGGCTGTTGTTCGTGGTGCTCGACTGGCACGCGACGGTCGCGGCGGGGCACCGCAACCTGCGCTACGACGTGACGGTCGAGGTGATCGACGGCGCGGGGAAGACCGTGGCGAGCAGCCGGTCGAACGGAAATGGCGAGGTGTCGTACGCGGAGCTCCCGGCGAACGCGGAGATCTTCAACAAGCTGCTGAACGACCCGGCCGTGGCCGCGGCGCTCGCGAGGTGACGGTGGTGGCGAGCGGCTCGGTCTGAGGCACGCCGTCGACGTAGGTCACGTGCTGGCCCATGATCGCCGCCACCCGCTCGCCGGGCGTCACGACGCCGGTCAGGTTCAGCGGGTCGACGGCCGAGAGCATCACGACCTCGCCGTTCTTCTCGCGGCGCCGCGTCGAGCGCGCGAGCTCGACCGCCTCGGGCAGCGCGAACTGCTCGCCCGCGAACCCGTGCAGGAAGCGGCCGCCGCGAATCTCGCCGCGCGCCTCCATGCGGCGGTACAGGTAGAGGAGGTCGCGCCACGGCGGCGACAGCGCCTCGCGCACCACGAGGTCGCGGAACACGATGCCGTAGCGCGAGAGGAACAGCTTCGCGACGTGCTCCTCGAGCGCCGCCGGCTCGAGGCGCTCGGCCGGCTGCAGCAGCGTCCACCGGCCCGGGCCGCCGCGCTGCAGCGCGCGCTGCCGCTTCTTGAGCTTCGGGCTCTGGAGCACGCGCAGGTTCTGTACGGCGTCGGCGGTGACGACGCCGCGGGCGAGCAGCTCCCAGAGCGCGTCTTCGACCTCGGTCGGCAGCCGGCGCGCCGAGGCGCACAGCTCGTTGAAGAACGAGGCGCCACGCCGCTCGAGCACCGCCGCGACGTCTTTCGCCGCCGGGCTCAGGCCCGCCGGAAGGGGAGACGGGCCGTCGGCGAGGTACGGCCTCGCGGCCTGGAGCAGGGCATCGAGCTGGCTGCGACGCACGAAGGTGAGCGAGGCGTTGCGGCCGGGAGTCGCGGCGCGGCGCTCGGGCTCCCTCGGGGTCACCTCGTCGCCTCGCCGCGGACCCACGATGGGCTTCACCTCGCGCTGCGTGAGGCGCGCCCACGCGACCTCGCCGCTGTACGTCGCCTGCTCGAGCCACTCGCCGACGTAGTGCTTCATGCGCGCGGGGAAGAGCTCGAGCTCCCACGCCGCGGCCGGAGCCTCGTAGCCTTCGAGCCGCTCGACGAGCTTGAGCAGCGCCGCCGGGCCGCGCAGCTTCGAGTCGGCGTCGACGTGGTGCCAGCGGAAGAGGAAGCGCATGAAGTCTTGCGCCGAGAGCGGCTCGACCTCGGCGCGCAGCCGGCCGACGGTGAGGCGGTGGATGCGCTGGAGCAGGCGGCGGTCGCACCACTCCTCGGCCGTCGCGTTCGGACGGAAGCGGCCGCGGAGGACCTGGCCGAGGGACTCGAGGCGGTAGAGCGCCTGCTCGACGTCGGCGGCGGGCTGGTCGATTCTCGCGCTCAGCTCGGCGGGGGTGGTGGGGCCGAGGATCTCCATGTGGCCGCGGACGACGGCGGTCAGCGCCGCTTCGCGGTCGACCGGGAGATCGCCTTCGAGGGGCTCGAGGGTCTGGGCTTCCGGGAAGAGCGCCCGGATCTGCGGGACCCGTTCTCTCGCGTAGGCGAAGCGGTGCAGCTCGCCGGCCCTCCGGCTGGCTTTGAGCTCCTCGAGGAAATCTTCGCTCAACGGCCCCCTCACCCCGGCCCTCTCCCCTACGAGGGGAGAGGGAGGCGCGACTTCGAGCACTCCGAGCTGCAACAACGCGTCATGCAGTTCATCCGCCGTTCGCATCAGCGGCTGCGCGTCGGCGATCACCTGCGCGATCGCGTTCGCGTCGAGCGCTCCGAGCTGCGCCGCGTCTTCGGCCGGCAGCGTGCGCCGCACCGACACCGCGCGCGCCCGCCGCTCTTCCAGCGGGGCATCATCGAGGTACGTGTACGGCGCCGAGTTCAGCATCGCGTGCGCGAACACGCTCGGCTCCGGCAGGTCGACGGCGTGCTTCACGATGGCGCCCGTCTTCATCGACTCCAGCACGCGCTTCAGGCCCTCGACGTCGAGCGCGTCGGTCAGGCAGTCCTTCAGCGACTCCGTCACCAGCGGGTGATCGACGACCTCGATGTACCCGCTCGTGTTGTTGTCCTGGCAGCCGACCTGCGCGGGGAACACCGCGGCGATGAGGTCCTGCGCGCGCGCCCGCTGAATCGGCGGAGGCACCCTCTTCCCCATGCGCATCCGCGGCAGCACCAGGGCCCGCCCCGACACCCAGCGGAAGCGCGTGCCGAACATCGGCGCCTGCAGCACCGCCTGGGTCAGCACGTCCTGAACCGTCTTCGCGTTCAGGAAGTCGAAGATGTCGGCGAGCGGGAAGCTGTGCTGCTCGCTCAGCGACAGGAGGATGCCGTCGTCGCTCGCCGCCGCCTGCAGCTCGAAGTCGAACGTGCGGCAGAAGCTCTTGCGCAGCGCGAGGCCCCAGGCGCGGTTGATGCGCCCTCCGAACGGAGCGTGGATGATCAGCTGCATGCCCCCGGCCTCGTCGAAGAACCGCTCGGCGACGACGTGCTGCTGCGTGGGCACCGCGCCGAGCGTGCGCGTGCCGGCGCGCACGTACGCGAGCAGCGAGGCGGCGTCGCGCAGCGAGAGGCCGAGCTCCTTCTCGAGCCAGGCGTGAGCGTCTTCGCGCTTCACGAGGTCTTCGCGCAGGCGCGCGACCTCGGCCGAGAGCTCCTCGGTGCGCGCGGGGGCCTCACCGTTCCAGAACGGCACCGTCGGCGGAGAGCCCGACGCGTCGGTGACGCGCACCGCGCCGTCGTACACGCGGCGGATGCGCCAGGTGTTCGTGCCGAGCACGAAGACGTCGCCGGGCATCGACTCGATGGAAAAATCCTCGTCGAGCGAGCCGACGACCTTCTCTTCCGGCTCGGCGATGACGGCGTACGCGAACGTGTCGGGGATCGCGCCGCCGTTCTGCAGCGCGGCGAGGCGGGCGCCCTTGCGCGCCTTCAGCTCGCCGTTGACGCGGTCGCGGTGCAGGTGAACCCGGCTGCGGCCGCGCGAGGTCGAGACGCCCTCGCTCACCATGTTCAGCACCTGCTCGAACGCAGGCCACTCGAGGTCCGCGTACGGCGTGGCGCGCTTGAACGCGGCAAAGAGCTCGCGCTCGCGCCAGTCGCGCGCGGCCACCTCGGCGACGATCTGCTGCGCGAGCACGTCGAGCGGCATGGTGGGCACGCGCACGGCGTCGAGGTGCCCGTCCTTGATGGCCCGCAGCAGCGCCGCGCACTCGACGAGCTCGTCGCGGGTGAGCGCGAACATGATGCCCTTCGAGATCGCGCTCAGCCGGTGGCCCGCGCGGCCGAGCCGCTGCAGCATCACCGAGATGCTGCGCGGAGTGCCGAGCTGGACCACGAGATCGATGCTGCCGATGTCGAGGCCGAGCTCGAGCGACGCGGTCGCGCACATCACCTTCAACCGCCCGGCCTTCAGCGCGTCTTCGGCCTTGAGGCGCAGCTCGCGCGACATCGAGCCGTGGTGCGCGGCGACGAGGCCCTCGCCGAGCCGCTCGCCGAGATCGTGAGCGACGCGCTCGGCGAGGCGGCGCGTGTTCGTGAAGACGAGCAGCGTGCGGTGCTCCTGCGTGAGCTGAACGAGCCGGTCGTAGATCTGCCCCCACATCTCGTGGGTGGCGACGGCCGACAGCTCGTCCTCCGGGGTCTCGACGGTCAGCTGCCACGGGCGGATGTGGCCGATCTGCACGAGCTCGCAGGTCTGCGCCGTGCCGGTGAGGAACCGCGCGAGCAGGTCGAGCGGCCGCACGGTCGCGGACAGCCCGATCAGCTGGGGGGCCACCTGCGTCAGCGCCTTCAGCCGCTCCATCGAGAGCGCGAAGTGGGAGCCGCGCTTGTCGCGCGCCAGCGCGTGGATCTCGTCGACCACCACCGCGCGCACCTTCTTCAGCGTCTCGCGCGAGCGGCCGGCGGTCAGGTAGAGGAAGAGCGACTCGGGCGTGGTGATGAGGATGTGCGGCGGCTTCCTCACCATCGACTGCCGCTCCTTCGAAGGCGTGTCGCCGGTGCGCACCATCACGCGAATCGGCTGCAGCTCGAGGCCCCGCTCGGCCGCGCGCGCCTGCAGCCGCTCGAGCGGCTGGAGCAGGTTCTTCTGCACGTCGTTGCCGAGCGCCTTGAGCGGCGAGACGTAGAGCACCTGGGTCTCGTCTTCGAGCGTGCCGGCGGCCGCCGCGCGGAACAGCTCGTCGAGGCACGCCATGAACGCGGTGAGCGTCTTGCCGGAGCCGGTCGGGGCCGCGATCAGCACGCTCTTGCCGGAGCGGATGACGGGCCAGCCTTTGAGCTGCGGCGCGGAGGGCTGGCCGATCTCCTGGAGGAACCACTCGCGGACGATGGGGTGAAAGTCGTCGAGCGGGTCGAGCGACGTTTGCTGGGGAGTCATGGGGAGCAGCGGCAGCCTGAACGGAAGTTCACTGTGGGTCAAGGGGCAGCAGCGCTGTTGCCCCGGGCGATACAGCCTGGGCGTAACAGATTGATCAGACGGGCGCCCACGTGGCGGCGGGACTGCAGAGCACCCGGCCCCATGAACACCATCTCGATTCCCGCGCTCTAGGGCGCCCGGTTGTAGAGCAGCTTCACCACCCCACCCGAAATCACGGCGACGTCGTTGCGCGAGTCGCCGTTCAAGTCGCCCGTCGCCAGCACGTGGATTCGGCCGAGCGACGCGTACACGGTCTGCTGCGGCCTGAACGTGCCGTCGCCGACGCCGTACAGCACCGCCACTCCGGTCGTGCCCGCGACCAGGTCGAGCTTCCCGTCGCCGTCGATGTCGGAGGCCGCGAGCCCGAACGGCGTCGGCACCGCGTACGTCACCGGCGCGATGAACAGGCCGTTGCCGAGCCCGATCGCCACCGAGACGACGCCGGCGCCCTCGCTCGCGACCGCGACGTCGAGGTTGTTGTCGGCGTTGAAGTTCGCGAGCACGACGGCGCCGTAGCCGGGCCCCACGCCGAAGGACGTGTACGGCATGAACGTGCCGTCGCCGCGCCCCAGCCACGTGCGCACCTGGCCGGTGTTGTTGCTGTGGCCGAGCACGTCGGCGTTGCCGTCGTTGTTCACGTCGCCGACCGCGAGGTGCGGGCCCGCGCCTTCGAGGTAGCCCTGCGCGGGAATCGCGAAGCCGCCGTCGCCGGCCTGGTTGAACGTCCACCCGCCGAACGAGTCGGGCGGCGTCGTGCGCGGGTGCGTGTAGGAAGCGGTGTCGATGCCGTCGCTCGCCACGAGGTCGACGAGCGGGTCGGCGTTCAGCCGCACGAGCGCCGAGGTCCAGCCGCAGCCGCTGCGCTCCGGAGCCCACTCGCTGTCGGTCGCGCCGAGGAACTGGCGGTTGCCGAGGCCTTTCAAGATGCCGATGCGGCAGCCGGCCCACGCCTGGTAGTTGCTGCCGTTGAAGTTCGCGTAGCGCGGCACGATCAGATCTTTGAAGCCGTCGCCGTTCAGATCGCCGACCGACACGCTCGTCGGGCCGAACACGTTCGGGCTCGTCGTCAGCCCGAGCGTGAGCGGAGCCGTCAGCCCGCCGTCGAGCTGCTGGTACATCAGGCTCACGTCGTACGAGCCGTAGTTCGACGCGATGACGTCGAGCAGGCCGTCGTTGTCGACGTCGTTCACGGTGACCTGGCGCGGGCCCGCTCCCACCGGCACGTTCACCGGCGCCCAGAAGATGAGCGGCGTATCGCACCGCATCATCGTGCAGCCACCCGACGCGCAGTCGGTCGGGGCGAGGCAGCTCTTCATCGGCGCGCAGCGCGGGCACGCGCCTCCACCGCCGCAGTCGACGTCGGTCTCCTGGCCGTTCGCGACGCCGTCGCCGCACGACGGCGCCTGGCACACCAGGTTCTGGCACGAGCGCGACAGGCAGTCGTTCGCGACCTTGCACTTCCTGCCGGCGCCGCACGACATGCACGGGCCTCCGCAGTCGAGGTCGGTCTCGAGGCCGTTCTTCACCATGTCGGTGCAGTTCGGAGCCACGCAGCGCATCGCGGCGCTGCACACGCCCGAGACGCAGTCCATGCCCGCGGCGCAGATCTTCCCGTCGATGCACGGCGCGCAGTTGCTGCCGCAGTCGACGTCGGTCTCCGAGCCGTTCTTCGCGCCGTCGAGACACATCGAGCTCACGCACCGCTGCTGCGCGCAGTTCGCGGTCACGCAGTCGACCGAGCCCGCACACGCCTGGCCCTCGGCGCACTTCGTCGCGCAGCCGCCGCCGCAGTCGCGGTCGGTCTCGGTGCCGTTCTTCACCAGGTCCGTGCAGCTCGGCGGCGTGCACCGGTTCGAGGTGCAGCTGCCGCTCTGGCACTGCGCGGCCTGCGAGCAGCTCATGCCGTCATCGCAGAGCGGGCACGCGCCGCCGCAGTCGACGTCGCCCTCCTGCCCGTTGCGCACCCGGTCGGTGCACGTCGGAGCCACGCAGGTCATCGCCGTGCAGACCTTGCTCTGGCAGTCGAGCGGCACCGTGCAGCTCTGGCCGCTGCCGCAGGGGCGGCAGACGGGGCCGCCGCAGTCGGTGTCGCTCTCGGCGCCGCTCTTCAGGCCGTCGCCGCAGGTGTCGGCGAAGCACGCGCCGCGGCTGCACTGCAGGCCGGCGGGGCAGATGACGCCGATGCACGAGGCGTCGGCGCACGCATCGTCGACGCACAGCTGCCCGGCGGGGCACGTCATGCCGTTGCACGCCTGGGCGTAGCAGGCGCCGCCCGCGCAGCGCTGGCCGGCCGGGCACTCCACCGCGAAGCACTCGCGATCGACGCAGACGTCGTCGACGCACACCAGGCCCTCGGCGCAGGTCTGCAGGTCGCACGCGCGCGGCCAGCACATGCTGCCGCCGCACGCGTCGCCTGCACCGCATGCATTGCCGCAGGCGCCGCAGTGCTGGTTGTCGGTGCGGAGATCGGCGCAGGCCCCCGAGCACGACGTCTGCTCGGCGGTGCACATCACGGCGGGGTTCGTGCCTCCGCACGCGGTGAGGGCCGCGGCGGCGAGACAGCACAGGAGTGGGCGCATTGGGCTCGAGTCTAGAGGAGCCCTGCGCGCCAACTTCCAACGCGACCGTCCGTCAACCGGCCGCGCTGCACGTAGGTCTCGCTACCACTTCACCTCGAACGGCACGCTCTGACCGGCGGAGAACGCGAGGGGCACGGCGCGCTCCGGGCCGCTCGGCGGCTGGATCTTCAGCGTGAGGGCGCCCGCGTTGCGCGCGCGGTAGACGCCCGCGGCGCGGCCCGGCTCGACCTCGAGCTTCAGCAGCGGCAGATCGATCGTGTAGCGGCCTTCGCCGGGCGTGATGCGCAGCCCGCCCGCGACGGGCTCGATGCCCGCGGCGCGCACGAGCCCGAACAGCCACATCGCCTCGGGGTTCATGTTGTTCACGGGGAAGTCGGTCATCGGAGTCACCGGGCTCGCCCACGTGCCGCCGGGCGCCTTCGAGTCGAAGCCGTCGGGGCCGGCCCAGACGCCGATCCACTGCTCGGGGAAGACGCGCGCGTGCGTGGCGTAGAGCTGCTCGTCGAGCGCGGCCCACGCCTGGCCGCGGCGGTGGCGCGCCCACGCCCACGTCATCAGCTGGCTGATGGCCGGCCACACCTGGGTGCCCTCACGCATCGTCGGGCCGATGGGCGACGGCGCGTCGAGGCGCGCGTGCACCTCGTCGAGCACGCGGTCGCGCTCGCCGGCGCTCAGCACGCCCGAGAGCACGCCCCACGGCTGCGCCTCGAGATCGATGAAGTTCGCGCGGAAGCCGTCTTCGTCCTGGTCGTTGCCCTTCAGGTAGCTCTGCCCGATCGAGTTCTTCAGCCAGGCGCGCGCGAACCAGCGGCTGCCGAACGTCTTCTTCACCGCGGGCTCGAGCGAGGCGGCGTACGCGCGGAGCTCGGCGGCGAGCGCCGGGTCCTTCGCGGCGATCTGATCGGCGGCGAGCGGCAGCACCACGAGCGCCATCTGGCTGTTCGGCACCGACTCGCCGTCGCGCTCGGTGAACGCGATCGCGAGCGGCGAGAGGTCTTCGTAGACGATGCCGTCCGACCAGTCGCCGTCGCCGACGCGGATGAGGCCGTGCGCCCCCAGGCCCACCGTGTCCTTCAGGTGGCGGAACGCCGCGCGGGCGTGGTCGAGCACCGTGTCGCCGTTCAGATGGGGCGGGTACCCGCCGCCGCGCGGGTAGAAGTCGACGCGCTCGTCGAGGAACGCGGTGTCGCCCGTCGCCGCGAGGTACTCGGCGAGCCCGAACAGGAGGAAGAGGTCGAGGTCGGAGGGGTCGTCGTGCAGCCCGCCGGCGCCGTCGACCTTGCCGTAGTCGACGAACGAGTAGGCGATCTCTGCCGTCTGCGCGTCCGCGAGCGACATGACCTGCTTCAGGTTGCCCTTCGCGAGCGCCGGGTCGACGTACGAGAGCGCGGCGGCGAAGAGCGCCTGGTCGCGCGGCGCTCCGTCGGCGCCGTGCAGGTAGAGGTACGCCGAGCCCTGCGCCGTGTAGCGCGTGCCGAAGTACTCGCTGATCGCCGAGTGAGAGAGCAAGAGGTGCGTGCGCCACGCGGCCTCGCGGTGAAACAGCGGCCGGCCCGGCACGTCGGCGTAGACGAGGCGCTCCTTCCACCGCGCGGCCGAGTCGGCGAGGCGGTGGCCGGCGCCGAGGGGCAGCGACTTCCCGCGCGGCAGGTAGCCGTAGGCGAAGCGCAGCGTGCGCGACTCGCCGGCCGCGAGCGTGACGTCGCTGCGCAGCACGAGGCACGCGGGCTGGCCCGCCGCAGAGGTCGCTGCGAGTCCCCCCGGCGGCGAGGCGGCGGCCACGGCGGCCGGGCGCTCAGGAGGGCCCGAGCCGAAGAAGGCGCGCTGATCGGCGTGGTACGCAACGACGTCGCCCTCGAGGGCGGTGAGGAAGACCTCGGGCGGATACCCGTCGATGGCGGACGGCTGATCGCGCGGCACGACCGCTTCGCCGCTGTTCGGCGTCATCGTGGCCTTCAGCGTCTTCGCCGCCGGGTCCCAGGTGACGGCCTGCGTGAAGCGGCCGTTGAGCGCGTCGCGCGCGGCGTCGCTGCGGGCCGCGCCGAGGCCGGTGCGCACCCACTCGATCGCGAGCTGGTGGCGGTTCACGTCCCAGTACTCGTAGTGGCGGAAGGTGCGGCCGCTCGTGCCCTCGTTCGTCAGCGTGACCTCGTCGACGAGCACCGGGTCGTCGCCCTCGGGCGCGAAGATGCGGTGGCGGACCGACAGCCCGTCGTGGCTCGTGGTGGTGTCGAAGTAGCCGACGCCGAACACGCGGCGCGTCTGCGCGCCGGCGGGGGCCCAGCGGTAGGCCGACGCCCAGACGTCGCCGCCTTCCGCGACGTACGAGAAGCCGCCGCCGAGGTTCTTCTGGCCCTCGTCGAAGCGGTTCAGCCAGGTCGGCGCGCGCTCGGTGGCGTAGAGCTCGACGTAGCCGTCGTCGACCGCCTTGAAGTGCAGGCGGTCGTTGCCGAGCATCACGAAGTGGTCGCGCCGTTTCTTGAACGCGGGCGCGAGGTCTTCGCTGTTCGGCCAGACGGCGCGCGAGTCGTGGCGCTGATCGAACGTGTACTCGAACGCCGGCAGGCCGAGGTCGTCGACGACCCACTTCCCGAAGATGCCTCCGCCCGCCTCGCAGCGGCGGAACGTGCGGAGCGCGCCGGGCGCCGGGCCGAGACAGGCGCCGACCTCGGCCGGCACCTCCTCGCTCGCGTCGCGCGGGCCTTCGGTGACCATGACCGGGGCCGTCTGCGAGGTGCAGGCGGCGAGCAGCAGCAGGCAGGTGCGGTGCATGGAACCCCTGACGAGGTGTGCGCTGCGACGTCGCGTTCGTGGCCTCGTCGCTGGACGAGCGCTCGACGGGACAGGGACTTGCGCTCACCTGATCGGCTGCGTGCGTGCTCCGACCGACAGCGCCTTCGCCGAGCGCGCGGCGAGCGCCGCGATCTCACCCGCCCCGCCCCCGGGCGCGACGTCGGCGATCGCCTCGACCAGCGCCGCCATCGACGGAAACCGCCCCTCGGGCTCGAGCTGCGTGCAGCCGAGGTACAGCTTCCACACGTCCGCCGGCACCCAGGCCGGCCGCTGCCGCGGCACGTCGCCGCGACCGGCCCGCTTCATCAGCGCGGGCACCGACTGCTCGTCGTAGGCCTGCTCCGAGGTCAGCACCTCGTACAGCACGAGCCCGAGCGAGAACACGTCGGTGCGCGCGTCGAGCTTCCCGCCCCGCGCCTGCTCGGGGCTGAAGTACCGCGGAGTCCCCTTGATGATCCCCGCCGCCGTCCGCTCTCCGTGGGGCGAGCGCGCGAGCCCGAAGTCGATCACCTTCACCACGCCGCTGCGCGCCAGCATCAGGTTCCCCGGCGCGACGTCGCGGTGAATCGCGCCGGCGTCGTGCGCCGCGCCCAGGCCGAGCGCCGCCTGCCGCACCACCTCGAGCGCCGCCGCCAGCGGAACCCGCCCGCGCTCGCGCCGGAACTCGGCGAGCAGCTCCTTGATGCTGCGGCCTTCGATCCGCTCCATCGCGAGGAACAGCCGGCCCTCGTCTTCGCCGAGCGCGAGCACGCGCGCCACGTTCGGGTGGTCGACCGACGCCAGCACCTTCGCCTCGGCGAGGAACAGCGACCGGTGCTCGTCGCCGGTCTCGAGCGGCAGCTTCACCACGCAGCGGCGCTCGAACCCGCCCGGCCCCAGCTGCGTCGCGAGGAACACCTCGGCCATGCCACCCTCGCGCAGCTTCTCGTCGAGCCGGAACTGCCCGAGGCGCGGGAGCTCGCGCTCCGGCTGGAACAGCGCCGGCACCGGAGTCGTCGCCGGTTCGGCCGGGTCGCGCCGCTCCCGGGCGAGGCTCGCCAGCACGGCGCGGCACAGGTCGCAGCCGTCGAGGTGCTTGAGCGCCTGCTGGCGTGCTTCGCGGCTCAGCGCGCCGGCGAGGAAGTCGAGCATCGTCTGCTCGTCGAGGCAGCTCATTTCCTGGCCGTCGGCGCCCTGGGGACAGAGCCGAGCAGGCGGCTGATCGAGAGATCGAGCCCCGGGTTGCCGAGCGCGCGCAGGTCGGACGCGATGCTCGCCTCGCTCATGCGGTACTTCTCGTGGAGCACCTCGCGCACGCGCTGCACGAGCTCCTCGCGGGCCTTCGCGGCGCGCCGCGCCGCCGTGGCGCGGTGCACCTGGAAGATCGCGGCGAGCTGATCGGCCGTCATGCCGTCGGCGAGCTGCATGCGCAGCAGGTTGCGGTCTTCGACACTCAGGGCCGCGAACGCCGCGTGCAGCGCCTTCTTGAAGCGCGCCGCGTGCGTGGCCTTCAGGATCTGCAGCTCGGGGTCGGCGGCCGCGACCTGCAGCCGCGACTGCCCGCTCGACACGTGATCGTCGGAGTACCGCTTCAGCCGCTTCAGCTCGATCGCGGTGCGCGTCGCCGCCGCGCCGAGCCACGCGCTCAGCTCGCCCCGCCCCGCGTAGCTCGACAGGCGCGCCGGGCGGCCCGCGGCAGAGACCAGCAGCTTCTCGAAGAGCTGGTCGACGACCTCCTCGCGCAGCGTACCGGGGGCGCGCATCGCGCCGAGCACCTCGGTCACGCGCCGCTCGAGCAGCGCGCGGAACGCCGCGACCGCGGCCGGGTCAGACGCGATTGCACCGGCGGCGAGGAGCAGATCGGCCGCGTGCAGCGACGAGAGCTTGCCGCCGTCGAGGCGCCGAGCGACCTCCTCGGCGAACGCCTCGGGGCCCGGAGTCTGAATCTTCGGGTGCGCCGCCTTCGCGGTCTTCCAGAACGCCGCGGCGTCGGCGCGCGCGACGGCGTCGTTCTGCCCGAGGAGCGCTGTCGCGAAGTCGGCCAAGGCGCGGCAAGGCTAACGCAACGGAACGAGCGCGACATCGTCCACGGCGACGACGTCTCCGCCGTACTGCGTGACGAGGTCGGTGTGAAACGGGGAGTGCCGCGCGTCGATGCGCTTCGCGGCGAGCCGCCGGGGAGCCCCCCTGCACGACGCCGCCGCCTGCCTCCGCTCCGCGAGCGCGCGCGCCTGCGGCTTCTTCGTGCGGTCGGCGAAGACGACGAGCGACCGCTCGTGGTCGAACGTCACCGCGAAGAACGACCAGCGCTTGTCGAACACGTCGGTCAGCACCGGCGTGACCTGCACGATGGAGGCGCACGGCCACGACTTCTCGTAGCCCGCCGGCTCGGGCGTCTCTTGGACGGCGGGCGGCTCGGGTGGTGCGACCGGCGCTGCGACGGGAGCCGGAGCCGGCAGCGGCGTCGCCACGGGGAGCTGCTGCGGCGTCGAGGGCTCGCCGGGAAGCAAGAGCATCACGGTCACCGCGACGGCGCCGGCGACCAGGGCGGCCGCGGCCCACGCGAGGGGGAAAGGCGCAGCGGCCGGCTCGCTCTCGTTCAGCCGCTCCAGCGCGGCGCGAACCTCTGAGGCCTCGGGCCGCTGTGCGGGCTCCTTGTGCGTCATGCGCCGGAGCAGCTCCTCGGCGCCGTCGGGCAGCGGCCCGATGCCCTCGAGCTTCGGCAGGGGAGACGAGAGGTGCCGGTGGAGCACCTCGATGAGCGCGCCTCCGTCGAACGGCTCCCGGCCCATGAGCAGCGTCCAGCCCACGAGGCCCAGCGAGTAGATGTCGGCCTTGCGCGAGATGGTCTCGACGCCGCGCACCTGCTCGGGCGCCATGAAGCCGGGCGTGCCGATCACCATGCCCGGCTGCGTGAGGCGCCGGTCCGTCTCGCGCAGGCGCCGCGCGAGCCCGAAGTCGATGAGCTTGATGCGCCAGCCGTCGGGGCTCTCGGTGACGAAGATGTTGCCCGGCTTCAGGTCGCGGTGAACGACGCCGCGCGCGTGCGCGGCCTCGAGCGCGGCGAGGGCCTGGTCGAGCACGAGGCGCGTCTGCTCCCACGTCAGGCGGCCCGTCTCGGCGAGCAGGTCGGCGAGCGAGCGGCCCTCGAGGAGCTCCATCACCATGTACGGGCGGCCGTCGGGCAGCTCACCGAACGAGAAGACGTCGATGATGTTCGGGTGGCGCGCGGCGTTCGCGGCGCGGGCCTCGTCGAGCATGCGCTGCTCGGAGGAGGGGTCGAACAGCACGGCCTCGGGCGACAGCACCTTGATCGCGACGGGCCGGCCGATGAGCGGCTGCTCGCCGCGGTAGACGACGCCCATGCCGCCGCGGCCGAGCTCGGCGACGACGCGGTACTCGCCGAGCGTGGCGCCGATGAGCGGGTCGCCCGGCGCCAGCGGCTTGCCCGACGGGGCGGTGGTCTCGTCGTCTGCTTCCCGGCCGCTCACCGGCCGTCAGCGTAGCGCCGTTCAGAGCGAGAGGTCGAAGAGGTGGTTCGCGGCGCTGAGCGTCTCGCGCAGGGAGCGCCAGCGCTCGACGTGATCGGCGCCGAAGTCGACCATCGAGCTGCGAATGGCGTTGCAGATGCTCGAGCGGTTCAGCAGCGCCTGCATCGCCGCGTGACCGGGCTTCAGGTCCTTCAGCGCGTCGGCGACGACGGCGGGCATGACGCCGCCGCTCCAGTTGTCACGGTTCGCGAGCGCCTGGCGCACGCGCTCGAGCTGCCGGTCGCGGACGGCGGCGAGCGCCGGGCCGAGCTCGGGCGGAGCAGCGATGAGCTGCTCGGGCGTCATGCCGCGCGGAACCTCGAGCACCGGAGCGTCAGCGAGCTGCCGGTGCACGCGGTCGTAGAGCGGCTGCAATCGCGCGAGCTCGGCGGCGAGCACGGGGCCCGCGGCGCCGGCGAACGGCAACAGCTCGCGCAGCCTCTCGACGCGCGACTCGAGCGTCTTGCGGAGCGCGGGAGAGAGCTGAACGGTGACGAGGTTCGACGGCGGCGGCCGTGGAACCGGGGTCACCGGCCTCGGGAAGACCTTGTAGAGGGGCGTCATACCCCCCTGACGAGGCCACTACTTTCCCGTCGCGTGGAAGACGAACGGGTAGGTGACGGTCACCGTGCCGCCGCCGGGCGGCTTCGGGAACTGCCAGGTGCGAACGCGGCCTTCGACGCACTTCTCGAGCTGGGTCGAGCGCACGGTCGACTCGACGACGCTCGACGCCGTCACCGCTCCGCTGCCCGAGATGAGGAACTTCACCGCCGTCTTTCCCTGCAGGCTGGGGTTCTTCGTGAGCTCGAGCTCGTAGCAGTAGCGGACCTCGCTCCGGTGCTGGTGGATGACGTGGCGAATGAGCTCCTTGTCCATGCCGATGACGGTGACGGTCGACTCGGGGTCCGGCAGCGGGGGCTTCTGTTTGCAGTCGGTGCCCGCCTTGCAGAGGATGCCGGCGCCGTCCGGCGGGCCACCCGGGCCGAAGCCGCGGCCGGGGCGCCGGATGCCGCCGAGGCCGATGGTCTCGCCGCCGCCGCCGCCGTCGGCGTCGCCGCGCAGGCCCAGGCCGTGGTTGCCGTTCGCCGCCACCGCTGCGTTCTTCATTCCGCCCATGGCGACGGCGAGCGCGTCGCCCGCGCCGCCCTTGAACAGCCCGTCGAGCGAGCGCAGCGCCTGCGCGACCTGCTTCGCGTCGTCACGGCCCTTCGAGGCGACGCCCTTCTCGATCACGTTCTGCTTCGGCGCCTCGCCGGCCTTCGACGGAGCCTTCTTTTCCTTCACCGGCACGGCCGGCGCGCTCGCCGCGATCGCAGGGGGCGGCGGAGCGATGAAGCGCGCGAGGAGCTTCGTCTGCGGCGACGCGTCGTCGGCGTACTCCTCTTCTCCCGCCTGCGTCACCGCCGACACCACCGCGGCGCCGAACAGCACGAACACCACCGCAAGGATGTTCAGCATCCGCAGGTCGATCGCCTCGAGCGGGTCGGCCTTCACGGGCTTCGGCACCGCGACGGGCACCGCCTCGACGGCGATGCCTCCGAGCTCGAGCACGACGGCGTCGCGCGGGCCGAGCACCACCGCGTAGCCGTCGCCGTCGCGCTCGGCCTCGCCGCCGTCGACCGCGGCCTGCAGCGACAGCTCGCCCTCGCCGCGCCACAGCGTGCCGTTCATGCCGCGCGCGAACCTCACGGTGTGCGGCTCGCCCTCGGGCACGAGGGTGAACCGCTCCGCGCCGGCGACCTCGGAGCAGGGGAAGTCGACTCCGGCGGCGGCGCCTACGGTGAAGGCCTTGCTCGCCGGTTTGATCACCTCGCTGTGTAGGCGCTGCTCTCCCCACCTGAACCGCAACGAAAGACCGTCGTTCATGCTGGGACAGACACTGGCGTGGCCTTCGGGTTCCGGCGAGAGTCAGTCCTACGGGCCGATGCTGCCGGGGTACCTTCTCTCCCTACTGACGAAGCAACGCGCGCTGCTCCGTGAGCGGTTCGACGCGAGATACCCTCATGCGTGGCTGGTGTGGGAGCCCGGCACGCGCCTGCGGCCCGAGAGCCCCGCGGAGCTCGAGGCCGGCAGAACGAAGCTGCCGGCGCGCGACACCGCCTCTCACCCGGTCGGCAACGACGCCGTCTGCTTCCCGCTGCCGACTCCGACGAAGGAGGGCAACTGCCTCACCATCGGGCGGCAGTCGGAGGCCTCCATCACCGTCGACGACATGAGCATCTCGCGCGAGCACGCGCTCTTGTTCTGCAAGAGCGGTGTCTGGCAGATCCAGCCGGCGAGCATCGCGGACACGCTCGTCGCGGGTGTTCCGCTGCATCAGGGGCAGCGCGCACCGCTCGCGAACGGCTGCGTCATCAAGATCGGCGGAGTGACGCTCACGTTCTACGAGCGCCACCGGTTCGTCGAACGGCTGGAGACCGAGAAGCCTTAGTTGCGCCAGGTGCGCGTCTGACGAACCGGCGTCTCGTTGCCGCACGCGACGTCGAGGAACGTGGTGCGCTCGCGCTTCACGACGGCCCTGAGGCACCTCAGCGCGCAGACCGTGCCGAACTCCCGCCAGATGAGCGGCAGATTCTTCAGAACGTCCCGCGTGGTGATGACGCCGTCCAAGGTTCGCGGGCTTTTGCTCCTGTTACCGAAGAAAGGCAAGCTCCCCCCCGACGAATGGAACTGTTTGGCGACATCGCGCGGCTGGTCGAGGAGGGGCGGCCCTTCGTGCTGGCCACCGTCATCGACTCGGCGGGGTCGACGCCGCAGAAGCCGGGCTCGAAGATGGTGGTGCTCGACGGCGGTGAGCGCCGCGGCACGGTGGGCGGCGGGGCCATCGAGCAGCAGGTGGTCGAGGCCGCGCTCGCGCTGCTGGCCGACGGCGAGGCGCAGTCGAGGCTGGTCGAGACGCACCTCACGCACGACCTCGGCATGTGCTGCGGCGGGCGCATGCGCGTGTTCCTCGAGAAGCACGGCGCCGCCGCGCACCTGTGGGTCTTCGGCGCGGGCCACGTCGCGAAGGAGCTCGCGGCCCTCGCGCACACCGTCGGGTTTCGCGTGCACGTCGTCGACGAGCGGGCCGAGTGGGCGAGCGCGGCGCGGTTTCCGAACGCCGAGCTGACGCTCGCGAACCCGGCCGACGTGGCGCGGCGGCTCGAGGGCGGGCCACACGTCTACTTCTGCATCACGACGCACGACCACCCGCTCGACCAGGCGTGCGTCGAGGCGCTGCTGCGCAAGCCGGCGGCGTACGTCGGGGTCATCGGCAGCCGCCGCAAGGCCGAGCGGTTCAAGCTGAGGCTCGGGGCGGCGGGGTTCACCGAGGCGGAGCTCGGGCGCATGAACAGCCCGATGGGGGTGGCGATCGGTGCGCTGACTCCGGCGGAGATCGCGGTGTCGATCGTGGGGCAGCTGATCGCGGTGCGGCGTGGCGCGCGGTAGGCGGCAGGGGTAGACGCCGGCGCGCGCGGTGCCGGGGTTCGTGCGCTGACTCGAGCCCCGTCAGCGGTCGTGAGGGGTGAGGTCTCTGACGCGGCGCTCGGCCTCGGCGGCCGCCGCTTCGGCCTTCGCGACCTCGGCCTGGCGCTCGAGCAGGGCCTGCAGGAGCTGCTCGGCTTCGTTGCGGGCGTTCTCGAGCTCGGTGGCGTCGGGTGAGCGCTGCGGCGCGGCCGGATGCGCCGAGAGGAGCTTCACGCGCTCGGCCGCGAGCCACGCTGCGCGCTCTGCGGATACGCGCGCCGAGATCTCGCGGGCGAGCTGGTTGCGGCGCTCTGCGACCTCACGCTTGAGCTCGGCGGCGTCGCGCTCGCCCTTCTCGAGCTCGCTGATGCGGGCGACGAGCTCATCGCGGGTGGCGGCGAAGGCCGCGGCGCGCTCGGCGATCTCTTCCTCGAGCTGCTGGTTCGCTCGCTTTGCTTCCTCGAGCTGCTTGTTGGTCTCGAGGAGCAGCTCTTCGGCGGCCTTCGCATCGGCGCGGGCCTTGCCGGTGTCTTCGCTCTGCGCGGCGTCGCGGATGCGGGCGGCGGCGTCGATGCGATCGGCTTCCCGGAGCGCGCGCTCGCGGTCGAGGGCGGCCTGGGCGTCGCGGAGCCGGGCCTCGGCGGCGACGGTGGCTGCTGCGGCTGCGGCCTCCAGCTCGCGGATGCGGGCGGCGGCGGCGTCACGATCGGCGCGGGCCTCGGTGAGCTCGTCGCCGGCGGCTTCGTGCTCCGACGCTGCCTCGCGGAGCTGGCCGGCGAGCGCGTCGCGTTCGCTCTCGAGCTCGCGAATCCGAGCGGCGGCCGCGTCACGCTCGGCGCGGGCCTCGGTGAGCTCGGCGCCGTTGGCTTCGTGCTCGGAAGTGGCCTCGCGAAGCTGGCCGGCCAGCGCATCGCGTTCGGCCTCGGTCTCCCGGAGTCGCGCCGCCACCTGCTGAGCCCGGCCGGCCACCGCGTCCCGCTCCTCGGTCACCCGCTTCAGCTCGGCGACCGCCGCTTCGTGCTCGGTCTCGGCGTAGCTCAGCTTCGAGCTCAGCTCGTCGCGCTCTGCCGTGACCTGCAGCACCCGGGCTTCGTCGCCCTCGCGCTGGGCGCCGAGCTCCTTCACCCGCGCCTTCAGCGCCTCGAGCTCACGAGCCTGCGACGCCGCCTGCTGCAGCTCGGTCTCGAGCTCGCGGACCCGCGCCGCCGCCTGCTGAGCCCGCCCGGCGGCTGCGTCCCGCTCCTCGGTCACCCGCTTCAGCTCGGCGACCGCCGCCTCGTGCTCGGTCTCGGCGTAGCTCAGCTTCGAGCTCAGCTCGTCACGCTCCGCCGTGACCTGCACCACCCGCGCCTCGTCGCCCTCGCGCTGGGCGCCGAGCTCCTTCACCCGCGCCTTCAGCGCCTCGAGCTCACGAGCCTGCGACGCCGCCTGCTGCAGCTCGGTCTCGAGCTCGCGGACCCGCGCCGCCACCTGCTGAGCCCGACCGGCGGCAGCGTCCCGCTCCTCGGTCACCCGCTTCAGCTCGGCGACCGCCGCCTCGTGCTCGGTCTCGGCGTAGCTCAGCTTCGAGCTCAGCTCGTCGCGCTCCGCCGTGACCTGCAGCACCCGGGCTTCGTCGCCCTCACGCTGGGCGCCGAGCTCCTTCTCGAGCTCGCGCTGGCGCGTGAGCGAGGCGTCGCGTTCGGCCTCGGCCTCCCGGAGTCGCGCCGCGACCGCTTCGCGCGCCTCGACGGTCTCGCGCTCCGCATCGCTGCCCGACCTGCCGAGCTTCGCCTTCAGTGCGTCGCGCTCGGCGAGCGCGAGCGCCGCCATCATCTGCGCCCGCTCGGCCTCCTCGATCGCCGCCTGGGTCCGCGCCTCGAGGTCGCGCATGCGCGTGCGATCGCCCTCGCTCTCGAGCTCGTGCCCGAGCCCGAGCGGATCCGCCAGCACGCTCTCGACCCTCGAGCTCAGGTGCTGCAGCACGGCGCCGGCGAGCGGCGTCAGCGACGTCGCGCTCATCGGCGTCGGCTCGATGCCGCAGATGAACAGCCAGTACGCCGGCGCTGCGCGATCGGACAGCGTCTCGTCGAGCGACGTCTCGGCGTCTTCGGCGCCCTCGGCGGCCACCGAGTACCCGAAGAAGAGCGTCTGGGTCGCCACGTCGACGCACCGGAACGAGCCCTTCAGCCGCGCGACGAGCTCGTCGGGCCGCCCGCCGCGGGTGCTGCCTCCGCGGCGGCCGAAGTCCGAAAGCGCGAGCCCTCCGTCGCTGCGCACCGCCAGCATCAGGCGGCCGCGCCGGGAAAGCAGCCGCCGCAGCATGCCGAGGCGGTTCGCATCGAGCCAGCGCTCTTCGATGCCGTGCAGGAGCACGAGATCGAACGTCTGGCCCGCGAGCGAATCGAGCGGCGCATCGCTCAGCTCGACGCCCGTCGTCTGCACGTCCGCATCGGCGCGCGCCCGCGCGACGGCCTGCGCGTCGGAGTCGACCGAGAGCACCGACGCCGCGCCGCGCTCGACGAGGAAGCCGGCGCTGTGGCCCCCGGTCAGCGCGACGGCGCCGTACTCGAGCACGCGCGCCTTGGGAATCAACGACTCGACGAACACGTACCGCGGGAGAATCTCACCCTCCCCGGGGAGTGTCGGCACCCGCGCCATCGGCCGTCCTTATATCGCCGAAGCGTGTAGGTTGATCTCCGCCGATGAACCTCGAGCTCCCCGCGCCGCCGTCTTTTCCTCCATCCGAATACACGCTGACCTCGATCGAGGGCTTGAAGGCCGCGGGGGTCTCCGCCGGAATCAAAGCGAGCGGAGCGCCCGACGTCGCGCTGCTGGTCTCGGACGTGCCGATGGCCGCCGCCGGCGTCTTCACCACGAACCACTTCGCCGCCGCGCCGGTGAAGCTCTGCCGCTCGCACCTGTTGCGCTCTCACGGCGCGGTGCGCGCGGTCGTCGTGAACAGCGGCAACGCGAACGCGTGCACCGGGGCGCAGGGCGAGCGCGACGCGGCCGCGATGTGCGAGCAGGTCGCGAAGGCGCTGGGCTGCCCGGTGCACGAGGTGCTCGTGTGCTCGACCGGCGTCATCGGCGTGAAGCTGCCGATGGAGAAGGTGCGCGCCGGCATCGACGCGGCGCTGGCGGCCCTGAGCGCCGAGCCCGAGGCGGGCCGCCGGTTCCTCGAAGCCATCATGACGACCGACGCGTTCCCCAAGGAGGCGAGCGCGAAGAGCGGAGACGCGCTGTTCGCGGGCGTCGCGAAGGGCGCCGGCATGATTGCGCCGAACATGGCGACGATGCTGTCGTTCGTGGCGACGAACGTCGACCTGCGCGCCGAGATGATCAAGCGGGCGCTGCCGGGCATCGCGGCGGCGAGCTTCAATGCGGTGCACGTCGACACGCACACGAGCACGAACGACACGTTCCTGCTGCTGTCGCGCAAGACGGTGAAGAGCGACCCGTCGTGGTCGAAGCGCGCGGAAGAGGTGGCGCGGCGGCTCGCGTGGCTCATCGCGCGCGACGGCGAGGGCGCGACGAAGGTGACGACCATCGAGGTGACCGGAGCGGCGACCGAAGACGCGGCGCGGAGCATCGCGCAGCGGGTGGCGGCCTCGGCGCTGGTGCGCACCGCGCTGTACGGCAACGACCCGAACTGGGGCCGCTTCACGAGCGCGGTGGGCAACTGCCCGGAGGTGCGCGACGCGCGGGGCCTGAGCTGCGTGCTGCAGGGCATCGAGGTGTTCAAGGCCGGCGAGCCGGCGCCGTTCGACAAGGCGGCGGCGTCGAAGGCGATGGCGGTGGAGGACGTGAGGCTCGAGCTGAAGCTGAAGGACGGGCCGGGCAAGGCGTCGCTGATGACGTCGGACCTCGGCTACCGCTACGTGCAGGTGAACGCCGAGTACACGACCTAGTACCGGCACGTGCTCGTGCCGCAGGTCTGGCCGGCCGCGCACTCGTTTGCGGCAGAACACGAGCACCGGCTCGCCGAGCAGCTCTGGCTCAGCGGGCACTGGTTGTCGTTGTTGCAGGTGCAGCGCCCGCTCGCGACGCCCGACGAGGTCGACGCGACGCAGGTCTGGTTGTTGGCGCACTGCGTGCCACAGCCGCCGCAGTTGAGGTCGTCGGCCGAGAGGTTCCGGCACACGGTGCCACAGCACACCTGGGCCGCGCTCGCCCCGCACTGCGCGCGGTTGCAGTTCGAGTCGCCGCAGTTGAGCTGGCCGTCGCCGTCGTTGTCGACCGCGTCGCTGCAGTTCGTCTCGGTCTTCGCTCCGTTCGCGCAGCGGCAGCCGTCGCCGCACGACGCTCCGCTGCAGCTCGGGTCGGCGCAGTCGGTGAGCGCGTCGCAGTCGTTGTCGAAGCCGTCGCTGCACGACACTTCGGCGGCCTCGACCGTGCCGCCGTCGACGAAGCACGTGCACACGCTGCCGACGCAGCGGCTCGAGCCGGCGCCGCACGCGAGACCGTCGCAGCCCGCCTCGGCGCAGTCGGTCGCGCCGTTGCAGTCGTTGTCGCGGCCATCGGCGCACAGCGTCTCCATCATCTGCACCGTGCCGCCGTCGACGACGCAGCGGCACGCGCCGGTGCTGCAGCGCAGGCCGTTCATGCCGCACGCGACTGAGTTGCAGTCGGGGTCGGCGCAGTCCTGCTGGCCGTCGCCGTCGTTGTCCATCGTGTCGGTGCACGCCTCTTCGCGCTTCGCGCCCATCACGCAGCGGCAGCCGGCACCGCACGACACCAGGTCGCAGGACGTGTCGGCGCAGTCGCTCATGCCGTCGCAGTCGTTGTCGAAGCCGTCGGTGCACGACGTCTCGCCGCCGGGCTGCGGAGTGCCGCCGTTGCCGGTGCACGCGCACACCATGGCCATGCAGATGAAGCCGTTCGCGCGGCACGTCGCGCCGTTGCACGTGTCGTCGGCGCAGTCGGTCTCGCCGTCGCAGTCGTTGTCGGCGAGGTCGCCGCAGAGAGACTCGCTGCCCTCGCGCACCCCGCCGTTGCCGCCGCACTGGCAGCCGCCGGCGTCGGCGACACAGATGCGGCCGCTCGTGCCGCAGCCGACGTTCGCGCACGACGGGTCGGCGCAGTCGGTGACGCCGTCACAGTCGTTGTCGAGGCCGTCGCCGCACAGGCTCTCGACCGCCTGCGGCATGTTCCCGGCCGCGGGGCACACGCACGTCGTCCCCGAGCAGGTGCCGCCCATGCCGCACGGCTGGCCTGCGCACGTCGAGTCGGCGCAGTCGGCGAGCCCGTCGCAGTCGTTGTCGGACCCGTCGGCGCACGCCTGCTCGTCCGGCTGCGCGGGGCCGCCGTTGCCGCTGCACGCGCACGCGCGATCGGCGCAGGTGCGGCCGTTGCTGCCGCAGTCGCGACCGGCGCACGCCGGGTCGGAGCAGTCGACGCTCTGGCACGCCTCGGTGCCCTTCGGCCGGCAGCGGCCGCCGATGCACTGGTACGTCGAGAAGCAGTCGGAGTCGGTGCGGCAGGGATACAGATCGTCCTGCACGCCGGGCACGCCGCAGGTGCACTGCGCGACGGCGACGAGCGTCGCGGCCAGCGCCAGCACGCGCTTCATGGCTCACGCCCCATGATGAACAGGACGACGGCGGCGGCGGCGAGCACCACGGCGGTCGCGATCATCGCGTTGGCCACGCCGGCCTCGCGGCGCTGCTGCAGCTCGAGCTGAATCGCCTCCATCTGCATCCACCCGATGACGACGCCGTCGGCGTCGTACGTGCGCGACTGCAGCGCGTTCTTCATGTTGTTGGAGCGGATGCCGAACACGAGGCCGACGCCGAACGAGGCGATCGCACCGGCTGCGGCGGCGTACGCGCCGAGGCGCAGCGGCGGCGTGGGCGGGCTGTCTTCCGCCTGCGGGAGCGCGGCGGCCGGCGCCGGCTGCGCCTCCGGGTCGGCGGCCTTCGCGGCGTCGACGAGCGGCTGCTTCTCGCTGCCGAGGCTCGCGAGCGTGGCGTTGCGCTCGCCGATGAGCTCGGCCCACCACGACACGCGCTCGGCATCGACGTCGAGCCACGCGGCGAGATCTTTGCCGAAGTCGAGCTCCTTCATCTCGGCGCCGGCCACCCAGATGCGCACGCCGGTGACGAGCGCGAGAGGGTCGGCCTGGATCGTCACTCCGATGCGCCGCACGCGCCCACCCTCGACGACCGGCTCGGCCTTCGCGAAGCCGAGCGGCTTGTTCGTCGCGATCCACCCGCGGGCCTCGTAGTACGGGCTCATGATCTTCGGCGGGTAGTCGCGCTCGGGCTTGTGCTCGGGCTCGATGGCGAACAGCGTACGGAAGTACGAGCGCGCCAGGTCGGGCTGGTTCATCGAGGCCGCGACGAGGCCCTGCATCCACAGAATCTGCACGAGCTCTTCGCGCTCGAGGCCTTGTTGCTGCCGGGCCTTCTGGAGCAGCGCCCGGGCTTCCGGGTACTTGAGCTCGTCCATCGCCGCGCGCGCCGCTTGGAGGTGTGCCTGCTGCGCCTGCGAGAGGACGGCAGCGACGACCAGTGCCCAGGGCATCGGCCGGGAGCGTAGTACAGTCGGGGCCGAGTGAAACCGGAGCTCGTAGAGCCGGACTACAAGCGGTGGGACCCCGGAGACGTGATCGGCCGGTACACGCTGCTCGCGCGCATCGCGGTGGGCGGCATGGCCGAGATCTGGCTTGCGCGGCAGAAGGGCCTCGAGGGCTTCGAGAAGGTCGTCGTCATCAAGCGCATCGCCGACGCCTACTCGAGCGACGCGATGTTCGTGGAGATGTTCCTCGACGAGGCGCGCATCGCCGCCCAGCTGGACCACCCGAACATCGTGCAGATCCACGATCTCGGCGAGCACCGCGGCGCCTACTACATCGCGATGGAGTACCTGCACGGCGAAGACCTCGCGATGATGGTCCGCACCGGCCGCAAGACCGAGCAGCCCGTGCCGTTCGCGATCGCCGCGCAGGTCATCGCGTACGCCGCCGAGGGGCTCGCGAGCGCGCACCAGAAGGTCGGGCTCGACGGCCGCCCACTCAACGTCGTTCACCGCGACGTGTCGCCGCAGAACATCTTCGTCACCTACGAGGGCATCGTGAAGGTGCTCGACTTCGGCGTCGCGAAGGCCGCGAACCGCGCCTCGCACACGCAGGGCGGCCAGCTGAAGGGCAAGTTCGGCTACATGTCGCCGGAGCAGGCGCGCGGCGACGACATCGACGGCCGCGCCGACGTGTGGTCGCTCGGCGTGGTGCTGTTCGAGGCCGTGACGGTGAGCCGGCTGTGGGACCCGAAGGCCGACCCGCAGCGCACGATGCGCGACCTGCTCAGCGAAGAGCCGCTGCCGCTCGCGCGCTCGCGCAACCCCGAGGTGCCGGCCGAGCTCGAGCAGGTGATCGCGAAGGCGCTCGCGCGCGACCCGCTGCACCGCTACCAGAGCGCGAGCGAGCTCAAAGGCGCGCTCGACAAGTGGCTGCACGCGAACGGCGTGCCCCCGTCGACGGCCGAGATCTCGACGTACATGCGGAAGATCTTCGCCGAGCGCATCGGCCGCAAGTCAGCCCTGATCGAGTCGGCGCGCTCCGGCGAGATCAAGTTCTTCAAGGTGCCCGAGGCGCTGAAGCCGGCGACCGAGAACTCGATGCCCGGCGACACGGTGCTCGTGACGGGCGAGAAGAAGGCGCTGCGCGCGCGGCCGCCGATTCTGCTCGTGGGAGGGCTCGCGGCGATCGCCGCGGCCATCGTGGTGGCCGGCATCGTGCTGCTGAGCGGCGGCGGCGGCGCTCCGCCGGTGCTCGAGGTCGACTCGACACCGCCCGGCGCGCGGCTGGAGATCGACGGCGTCGACGTCGGCCAGGCGCCGCAGCGGCTGACGAACCTCACACCGGGCAGGCACGTGGTGCTCGCGACGCTGGAGGGGCGGCGCGACGAGGCGAAGACGGTGACGCTCGGCGCGGGAGCGACCACGAACGTCGTGCTGAAGCTCGCCGACGCGACGCCGGCGCCTCCCGAGCCGGTGGCGGCCGCCGAAGATCCCGTCGTGGCGGAGGCTCCCGCCGAGCCCGCCGAGCCCGAGAAGGTCGCGAAGGTCGAGAAGCCGGTGGTCGTGCCGAAGGGCAAGCTGAGCATCGACACGAACCCGTGGTCGCACGTGTTCTTCGACGGCAAGAAGCTCGGCGACACGCCGCTCATCAACCACCCGGTCGCGGCGGGCCGCCACAAGGTGAAGCTCGTGAACGACGAGAAGGGCCTCACGAAGGTCGTCGAGGTCACGATTCAGCCCGGGAAGACGACGGTGCAGAAGCTCGAGTTGAAGTAAACGGCCGGCATGGCCGAAACCTCGAACCGCACCGAGAAGGTCCAGAGCTACGTTCCCGAGACGCCGAGAAACTTCTCGGTGCAGCGCGTCGACAAGCCCGAGCCGCCGGTGGTCGTGAACGACGGCCGGTGCCAGATCGGCTCCGTCGAGGGCAACGAGCTGCGCGTCGCCGACCCGAAGGTGTCGCGCTTCCACTGCGAGATTCTGTTCGAGAAGGGCCGCGCGCTGGTGAAGGACCTCGACTCGTCGAACGGCACGTTCGTCGACGGGCTGCAGGTGAAGGAGGCGTACCTGAAAGACGGCAGCATGCTGCGCCTCGGGCCCGAGGCGACGGTGCGCTTCCGCCTGCTCGAGGAGCGCTCGGAGCTGCAGCTCTCGCGCACCCCCGCGTTCGGCACGCTGATCGGCGACTCGGTCGCGATGCGCATCTGCTTCGCGCAGCTCGAGAAGATGGTGTCGAGCAGCAAGCCGGTGCTCATCGAGGGCGAGACCGGCACGGGGAAGACCGTGACGGCCGAGGCGCTGCACGCGGCCGCGAACAAGCCCGAGGCCCCGTTCGTGGCGCTCGACTGTGGCGCGCTGTCCGAGAGCGATCTCGAGCAGGCGCTGTTCGGCCGCGTCGAGCCGCGCCGGCTGTCGGCGTTCGAGGAGGCCGCCGGCGGCACGCTGCTGCTCGAGGAGGTCGGCGAGCTGTCGCCCCCGCTGCAGCTGCGGCTCCTGCCGGTGCTCGAGAAGGGCGAGCTGCGGCGGCCCGGCTCGTCGGCGGTGATTCCGGTGAAGTGCCGCATTCTGTGCACGACGCGCGGCGACCTGAAGCACCGCGTGAACGACGGGCGCTTCAAGATCGAGCTGTACTACCGGCTCGCGGTGCTGCGCGTTCAGCTGCCGCCGCTGCGCGAGCGCCCGGAGGACATTCCGCAGCTCGTCGACTTCCACCTGCGCCAGAGCGCGCTGAAGCCGGAGGAGGCCGCGCCGCTCAAGGAGCCGCAGTTCGTCGAGCGGCTTCAGGCGGCGACGTGGCCGGGCAACGTGCGCGAGCTGTTCAATCACCTCGAGCGGTCGGCGGTGATGCAGGCGGCGCTGGCCCCGAACCAGTCGCAGAAGCGCGTGACGGTGAGCGTGACCGACGCGCGCAAGCCGTACGCCGAGGCGCGGCGCGTCGCGCTCGAGCGGTTCGAGGAGGGCTACGTGCTCGGGGTGCTGCGCATCCACGGCGGGAACGTGAGCGAGGCGGCGCGGCACGCGGGAATCGACCGGGCGTACCTGCACCGCCTCATCAAGCGGCACGGCATCTGAGCTCAGAAGGGCAGCCGGCCGCCGTCGCTGAAGACGAGCTCTGCGGCCCCGCCGTCGGGCGAGTCGCCGCAGACGAGGATGCTGTCGTCCGGCAGCGCGGTCACCGTCATGAACACGTACGGGCGCGTGAGGGTCGGCTCGGCGACCGACGAGCCGGGCACGTGCCGCTCGACGGCGTCCGGTGGGCCCGCCGTCGGGTCGTTGCCGAGGAGGAAGTGCTCCCGCGTCGACAGCATGACCGCCGAGTGCATCGCGCGGCGGCCCGAGAGCACCGTGCTCGGCGTCGAGGCCCCGGTCGCGGCGTCGATGAAGAACGTGTCGCCGCCCGGGGCGCCGGCGTTCGGCCGGCCGCCCGCGAGCAGCAGCTGGCCGTTGCCGATGCCGCTGAGCGAGGCCTCGGTGCGCTGGAATGACATGCTCGAGGCGATGCTCGCCCAGCGGTCCGTCGCGCCGTCGTAGAAGACCAGGTCGTTCGCCACGCGGCCTCCGTCGGCCTGTACGTGCCCCCCGGCGACGTAGACGCCGCCGTCGAACGCGAGCATCGCGGCGCGACCCAGCGGCGCCTGGCCGGAGGTCAGCGTCCACGTGTTGCCGGAGGGGTCGTATCGCTCCGCGTACGCGCTCGAGGCCTCGGCGGGGCCGGCGATCACCGAGACGCCGCCGTCGACCGCGATCGCGAGGCCGCCGATGCGCGGGCTGTTTGTATCGGCGAGGCGGAACCAGCCGCCCGACCGCGTGATGTCGACGCGCTGGGTGAGCACGGCGAGCTCGCGGCCGCCGATCAGCATCACGCGGCCGTCGTCCAGCGCGACGCTGATGTGGTCGCTGCGGCCCACGCTGAGCGCGGGCCCCGCGTAGAACTCGCGGCGCGCCGGGTCGTAGATGTCGACCGAGCGCATGCCGATGCCGCTCGAGTCGACGCCGCCGGTGATGAGCACCTGGTTGCACGCAGGAACGTACACGGCGCTGTGGCTGCGGCGGCGTGTCGGCGGCACCGGCGCGCCGGTCTGCGGGAAGCAGTTCGGGTTCGGGTTGCCGCCTGCCGTCGCACCGCCGGCTGTGGCGCCGCCGGCTGTGGCGCCGCCTGCCGTGGCGCCGCCGGCCGTAGCGCCGCCGGCCGTAGCGCCGCCTGCCGTAGCGCCGCCGGCCGTGGCGCCGCCCGCCGTTGCGCCACCCGCGGTCGCTCCGCCGGCAGCGCCACCTCCGCCGGCCGTCGAACCTCCCGCTGCCGCTCCGCCGGCCGTGCCGCAGCCGCCGGGCTCACAGACGCCGTTGCAGCACGTCTCGCCGCTGCGGCAGTCGGCGTTCGCGGTGCACGCGGTCTTCACGCCGCTGACGTCGATGCAGCCGGCGGCGAGCAGCAGGAGCCAGAGAGCGTTCTTCATGATGCGAGCAACAGCGCGATGGCCGTGGCCAACAGCGCTGCTCCGACTGCGCCTGCGATCGCCGAGACGACGAACTGCGTGTTCACCACCGACGCGCGCGCGTCGAGGTCGGCGCGGCGCAGCGAGCTCACGAGGTTGCCCTGCCCGTCCATCGTGTAGGTGCTGAAGATCGACGAGCGGCCGCTGAACGCGAGGGCCATCACCGCACCCGAGGCGATCAGCGAGCCGACTCCCACGCCGCCGACCGTGAGGGCGATGATGCGCGACGACGAGCCGCTCGGCGCAGGCTGCGCGACCTCGACGGCCGGAGCCGGCGCGGCCGTCACCACAGGAGCCGGTGCGGGAGCAGGCTCGACCACCGCCACCGGCGCCGGAGCAGGAGGAGGCGGCGGCGGAGGTTGCAGCGCCTCCTTCAGCCGCTTCGCGAGCTGCGACAGCGGCACGACCGTGTCGTTCGACCACCCGCGCAGCGTGGTGTTGACCTCGAGCTTGTCGAGCGGCTCGGAGCGGTCGCCGCGAAGGACCTCGATGCGGACGACGAGGCGGTCGGAGAGCTTGCCGACGTCGATGCTCGCGACCACGGTGCCGTCACCGAGCGCGACGGCGAGCTTGAGCACGCACGCGCGGACTCCGTTGCACGTGCGCGGGTCGGGCAGCTTCGCGGCCTTCGCGCGCGCGCGGGTTTCGGCGTCGGGCACGACCGGCAAGTCGACCCTGACGAGCGCCTCCTTCAGCTCGGCGGCGATCTTCGCGCTGACGGCCTCGGTGCCCGGCCACCTGCTCGCGACGGCGATCGCGACGGTGTCCTGCGCGGCGAAGAGCGACGCGGCGATGGCGGCGAGGGCGATCATCTCAGCTGGGCCTGCAGCTCGGACATCTGGTTCCACACCCTCTTCCGCGCCGCGTCGTCCTTCGCGGCAGCGGCGGCACGGCGGGTCTCCTCCAGCAGCTGCCGCATCACGCCGAGCTCGCCGCCCGCCGCGGCCTCGCGATCGCGGAGCATGCCGTCGAGCTTCTTGAGGCGCGCGGACAGCATCGGCGCAGTGACCGGCGTGACCTTCGCGACCTTGGGCTCCGCGGGTGAGGGCGCCACGGGCTCGGGCTCCGGCTCCGCGACCACGGGCTCCGGCGCAGGAGCCGGCTTCTCGACGACCGGCGCCACCACGATCGTGTTCGTCTCCACCGGCAGTGAGCTCCGGAACCAGAGCACGCCGGCGGTCGCGGCCGCCGCGAAGAGCGCGAGCCCCGCGAAGATCGGCCAGCGCCGTGGACTGCGCAGGCCGAGCTGCGCAGGGTCGACGTCGGGCTGCGGCTGAACGGGGTCGGTCGTCGCCTCGGGCGCGGCCTTCAGCGCCGTCTCGAGCGCGGGGTCGACGCCCGCACGCACCGTCGTGTCGATCGCCAGCGGCTCGGGGTTCGGCGCCGTCTCGAGCAGCGGGTCGACCGCGACGTGGGCCCGCGTCTCGACGTCGAGCGGCGGGCGCGTCGCCCGGCTGGGAGGCTGCGGGGGCGAAGCGCGGGGCCGCGGGGCGGCGACGGTGCGCCGGGGAGCTCCACGCCGCGGAGGGTGGGGGCCGCCGAAGAGATCGGGCCACATCGCGTCGATCTCCCGCTCGACGTCCGCGGCGCTCTGCGGCCGGTGCGCGGGCTCTTTCTGCATCATCCACACGGCGAGATCGTCGAGCGCGGGCAAGAGGTCGGGGCGCTTCGCTCCCGGCCGCATCACGGGCTGCTCGAGGTGCGCGAACATCGAGCCCATCGCGTTCGGCCCGCCGTACGGCGGCGTGCCCGTCAGCATGTGATGGAGCATGCAGCCCAGGGCATACAAGTCGGTCGCCGCGCTGACGGGGTCGCCGCGCACCTGCTCGGGCGCCATGTAGTCGGGCGTGCCCATGATCATCGACGCGCGCGTCTGCGGCGTCATGCCTCCCTTGACGGCGTCGACCTTCGCGATGCCGAAGTCGAGGAGCTTCACGTACGGGTGGCCGTGCCCGGTGTCGACGAGGAACACGTTCGACGGCTTGATGTCGCGGTGGATCACTCCGGCGGCGTGCGCGGCGCCGAGGGCGTCGACGATCTGATCGAGCCACTCGACGACCTCCGGGGCCGCCATCGGCGCGTTGCGCTGAATCAGCACGTCGAAGCCCATGCCGTCGAGGAACTCCATGATGCAGTACTGCGTGCCGTCTTCCAGCTTGCCGAACCCGAAGATGTCGACGATGCCGCGGTGGCGAATCGCGTTCACCGCGCGCGCCTCGGCGATGAAGCGCTGCGTGAGGGCCTCGTCGCTCGAGTACTGCGGCAGCAGCGTCTTGATCGCCACCCGCTTGCCGATGAGCGGGTGGCGACCGTCGTACACCTCTCCCATGCCGCCCTCGCCGATGCGCGAGACGACCTCGTACTCGCCCACCTTCTTTCCGATGAGCCTGTCGCGCCGGGGCGGCATGGGCGCGCGAGTCAATCACGTCACGCGTACTGAGTCTCGACGATGCCTGAGCCGGCCTGGCCCTGCAGGAGCCCCATCAGCTTCTCGAGGTCCTGCTTGATCTGCGAGAGCGCGTCGGCGGCGATGGCGGGATCCTGGTGCACGCCGGTGGTGGCCTCGGTGTAGCGCTCGAGCTGCTCCTGGATGTGGTGCATCAGCGCGTCGATCTGCTGCTGCGGCGCCGGCTCGGTGGGCGCGGCGGGAGCCGCCGGGTCGACGGGCGCGGGTGCCGCGGCTGGAGCCGCTGGAGCCGGAGCGGGCGCCGGCGTCTCGGGCGTCGCGCGGGGCGGCGACTCCACCTCGGGCGGCCTCACCTGCGGCAGCCGCGGCCTCAGCGTGAGCTCGGGCTTCGAGTCGTGGCGGCGGTGCAGCTCGTCGCGCACGATCTGCAGCCTCTCGGCCTCGCGGCCGGTCACGGGCGGCTGCGAGAGCCTGCGCGCCACCGTCATCAGGCGGTCGGTGCTCGTGTTCCCGACCTCGCGGCGGAAGCCGGCGAGCTCGCGCTGGCGAGACGCGAGGGTGCCGTCGACGATGCCGATCTTCCGCATGAGGTTCGCGCGCTCCTGGGGGTTGAGCCCGGGCATGCCGAGCCGGGTCTCGAGCTGCTGCTTGATGGTCTGCAGCTCCTTCGTCGACTTGTTCTCGAGCCCCTTCTGGAACGCGGTGGCCTGCTCCGGCGTCAGCGGCTGCGCGCCGCGCGCCTTCAGCTCGGCGTCGCACGCGGCCATGCGCTTCCGCGCGTTCGCCGCGGCGACCGGGTCCTTGTTCGGGCCGGTGGTGGCGTCCTGGTAGTCGCGTTGGGCCTTGATGCGCTCCTTCGCGAGGCCCGCGGGAGGCTGGGTCTTCAGGCTCTGGCGGAACGCGATCTCCTGCTGCGGGCTCATCGGCTTCGTCGAGGAGGTCTTCGGCAGCTTGCCCTGCGCCTCGTCGTGGAGGCGGCGCTGCTGCTCGGCGTCGATGATGGCGAGCTTCGCCTGCGCGTCCTTCGCCTTCGCGGGGTCCTTGTCGAGGCCGGTGCTCGCCTCGCGGTAGCGCTCGAGCTGCTTCTGCCGCTCGGTGCCGAGCTGCGAGTCGCTCATCCGGTGCGCCTCGCCCGCGTAGGCGCGGTTCGGGCCGAGCAGGTTGAAGCTCTTCCGCGTCTCGAGCTCCGCGCGGACCTCGCCGAGCTGCTCGCGCGCCCGGGCGACGACGCTCGCGTTCGTGTCGCCGCCCTGCGACGCGTCGGCGATGAGGCGCTGCAGCTTCGCGGCCTCGGCCTCGAGGTCTTTCGTCGGCATTCCACGCAGGCGCGCTGCGTAGCTCGCGTTGGTGTCGAAGGCATCGAGCACCTTCTTCGCGGCGGGCGAAGTGAGCGCGGCGACCTGCGCGGGCAGCTTCGGGGTGATCAGGTTGCGGACAGAGGCGGGTTTGAGAGTGACGTTGGACATGATGCTGAGTTCTCGCCGCGCGCGAGAGGCCCGTTCTTCCGGCGATCTGCCGGGAAAACCGGGCCCGGGCATGTAGGCAGGAGCGATCTGTGAACGGGCCGGTCAGTGGCCGCCCGGAACGTGTGACCGCCCCGGTCACTACCTTCCGGTGCGCCGCTTCGCCTTCGCGCGCGCCGCTTCGAGCGCGTCGCTGACGTCGGGCTTCTTCTGTGGCGGAGGAGGCGGCGGCGCCGGCTCCTCCACCTTCGGCTTCTGAGGCTCCGGGCGCGGCGCCGAGACGCGCGGCGTCGAGACGATGACGCCGGGCGCCGCAGCGACCGGCACGGGCTTCGCCTTTCGCCGCACCGGAGCCGCCGCGAAGAACCGCCGCACGAACACCTCGGCCACCAGCAGCGCGAGCGCGAGCGCGACGAGCGCGGGCGCCAGCGGCACCGGGGCCGCCGACTGCTGCGCCTCGCTGAACAGCCCGCTCATCGACAGCCGCTCTTCGCCGCCGGTCAGCTTCGCGAGCGCGGCGAGCAGGGCCTTGCCCTCGCGCGCGGTGCCCGGCTCGAACTCGGGCGCCCACGACAGCGTCACCGGCGCGGCGCGGAACACGCGGTCGCCGAGCTTCACGACCGGGTGCCACGTACCGGTGCCCTCGAGCGTGACGTGCGCGCCCGCGCGCTGCTCGTCCTCCCACCGCATCGGCAGCTCGCGCGGTTTCACGCGCGCGTCGCCCGACAGCAGCACGAGCGTCGGAGCGTTCGCCGGAGGCGGCTGCGCCGGGTCGAAGTCGAGCGTCACGTGCAGGTCGTCGCCCTGCAGCGTCGTGCGCGCGACGGCGTCGAGCCCCCCGACCTTCTCGGGGTAGACCCAGCGCACCATCTGCTCGAGCAGCGCGCGCCGGCCCGCCCAGCCCTTCTGCTCGCCGGTGAACTGCCCGTCGACCTCGAGCATCAGCGCCGCGGTGCGGCCGACGCCGCGCGGCCAGAACGCGAGCGCCGGCGCCTTGTTCTCGTCTTCGGTGCGCAGGCCGACCGACGCCTGAGGCTTCAGGTACGTGAGGTTGTAGCCGCCGCACGGCGCGGGCGCGGCCGCCGGCATCTTGCCGAGCAGCGCGAGGTCGGGCCCGAACGCGAGCGGCGTCGCGCTGTCGACGAAGCTCGAGCGCGCGACGGCGATGGTCTCCTGGCTGAAGATGCGCGGCAGGCTCATCGCGTCTTCGGCGAAGTAGATGCGGCCGTCGCCGAGCGCCGCGATCTCTTCCAGCAGCTTCGCGTCGGGGTCCTTCGGGCTGCCCATCGCGATGACGGAGATCGTGACGTTCTCTTTCTTCAGCTCGGCGATGGTGTCCTTGTAGTCGCCGGGGTTCTCGGAGTCGGCGGCGTCCGAGAACAGCAGCACGTGGCGCGTCACCTTGTTGCTCGAGAGGATCTCTTTCTTCGCGGTGCGCAGGCCGACGTCGACGTAGATGCCTCCGCCGCCCGAGAAGCCGCGCGCGACCTTGCCGAGCGGGAGCCCGTCGCTGACGCTCGACATGCCGAAGATCTCGTGCGGGCCGGTGTCGACCATGTGCACCGAGGCCTCGTCGTTCGGGTTCAGCATCTCGAGCGCGCCGACGACGCCCTCTGCGGCGAGCTCCATCTTCGTGCGGCCGTCGGGCACGGTGGCGCCCATCGAGCAGCTGCAGTCCATGATGACCGACATCGCGATGGCGACGCGGCGCTGCTCTTCGCGCACCTCGAGCGAGACGGGCAGCAGGTCTTCGACCGGGCTCTTGCGGTAGCCGCCTTCGCCGAAGCTGTGCTTGCCGCCGGTCATCACGAGGCCGCCGCCGGCCTCCTTCACGAACTGGCTCAGCACGTGGAGGCCGCTCTCCGAGAGCCGCGACGCCTCGACGTCCTCGAGCACGACGGCGCCGACGTCGTCGAGCTGATCGAGCGTGAGCGCGTGCGGCAGCGAGAGCGTGGTGTCGAGGCCGGAGGCGACCAGCGTCTTCGCGAGCGTGCCGTTCGGCTTGTCGGTGAGCACGAGCACCTTCGGAGGGCCCTCGACGCGCACCACGGCGCGGCCCACGTCGTTCTCGATGACGCCGTCGCTCTTCGCCTCGACCTGCAGCTGGTACGCGTAGAGGCCGGGCGCGTCGACGAGATCGCCGAACGTGAGCGTCGAGTTGCCTTCACCGACGTCGCGCTCGCCCCGCACGATGACCTTGCCCTGGCGCGCGAGCGTGACGACGACCTTCGCGGCGGCGGTGCTGTGAATGGTGGCGGTGAGCTGAAAGGGCTCCTTCGCGGCGACCTGCGGCGGGGCGGCGAGCGAGGTGACGGCGACGTCGACGCCGGTGTCTTCGCGGCCGAGCCGGCGGAAGTCGACGGCGATACCTCTCGCCGCGAGGCGGCGGGCCGCGGCCCGGGCGTCGAGGCCGGTGGCGCGGCCGTCGGAGATGACGAGCACGCGCGCCGTGCGCTCGACGGGCACGAGGTCGCCTGCGGTGTCGAGCGCGCCGCTGAGGTTGCTGGCCTCGGCGTCGAGCTTCGCGGTCATTCCGCCGAAGCCCGACTGCCCGGTGAGCGGCATCTCGACGCGCGCTTCACGCCCGAACGAGACGACGCCGAGGCGGTCGCCCGGTTTTCTCTGCGGCTCGAGGAGGTGGAGCAGCTCTTCTGCTGCGGCCTCGCTTCGCGGCGGCATGGACTTGCTCCGGTCGACGATGACGACGAGATCGCTTCCGGCCGACTTCCAGGTGAGCTCGGGCCGCGCGAGGGCGAGCACGAGTAGAGCGACGGTGATGACTCTGAGTGGGAAGGCGGGGCCCGGCAGCTTCGCCGTCCGCCAGAGCAGGAGGGCGAGGGGGAGGGCCAGGAGGAGGGCCTGGGGAAAGACGAGTCTCACGGGACGGGCTCCGCGGTGCGGGCCGGTTGACGGGTCCGCGTTGGTTCACGGTTGCGGGCTGCGGCCAGCGAACCGGCCGGGCCCAAACGCGGGCCGGGGCCCGAACACCGGCCGCAGCCCGAAACCGTGAACGAACGCGGACCCGTCCACGAAACCCGGCCCCTACGCATTCCCTTTCCCCCGGGCAGTGAGCCAGTAATCGGCGAGCAACACCGCAAGCAGCGCCACCAGAGGCCACAACGACCGGGGCTGCTTCAGCGCGATGGAAGCGAGGCCCTCGGTCGCAGAGGCCTTCACGGAGAACGGCCCGCGCGACCTCAAGTCCGACTCCCGAGGATCGAGCCCCAACACCTCGAGCGCGTCGATCTCCTCGTCCTCGCGAAGCAGCGCCCACCGCCCCGGCACCGGCACCGCCGGCAGAACCACCGGCCCGACCCCGAGCACCGGCCGCTGCAGCCCCCCCGGCCCGAGAAGCACGTACTTCGCGCCGGGAGCCGTCGTCACCGGAATGTCCTCGCCCAGCATGAGGTGCCGGCGAGGCAGCCCAGGAAGAGAGAGCCGCGCCCTTCGCACGAGGTTGCTCACCAGAATCGGCCACGCCACCGTGCGCTGGACGTTCGAGCGCCCCACGTCGAGGTTGAAGTGCAGCCGGCCGTCCTCCTCCTCCGAGAGCAGCACTGCCTCTCCCGCCGACATCAGCGGCCGCCCCGCCGGGTTCGCCCCCGCCGTCCAGATGGCGCCCGACAGCTGCACGTCCTCCAGCAGCGGGTTCCCCTTCTGCGCGAAGAACGGCCCCAGGAAGCTCTTCGGCGGAGCCGGCGCTCCGAACGTCACCTCCGCGCTCGAGCCGCGCGGGCCCACGGTGAACGCATCGGGCTGCAGCGCCGTCGACACCGTGACCCCCGGCACCACCGCGAGCGCGCGCCGCAGCGCCGACGCCGCGTTCGGGTCGAGCCCCGTGAGCAGCACCACCTTCGTCGCCGGCGGAGGCGACGGAAGCAGCGTCACCTTCCCGTCGATCGGCAGCGCGTCGTCCGGCAGCGACACCGTGAGCGGCCCCGCCGCCGGCAGCTTCAGCTGCACGACGCTCGTGCCGCCCGGCTGCAGCTCGAGCTCCTGCGTGCGCGGCCCGAGCTGCAGCTTCACCGTGCGCGCCGCCTTCGAGAAGTTCCCGACGCGCACCGTGACCGACGCCTCGCCCTCGACGTCGGTGCGCTGCGCCGACAGCAGCGCCACGTTGTCGAGCGCCTCGCCCGCGCTCACGACCTCCACTTCGGGGGGCATCAACACACCTTCTGCCGGTGGCCCGTCGGTGAAGAAGTGCACCTTGTTGCCCTTGCCGCCCGCGAGCTCGCGCGCCATCAGCAGCGCCGGCGCGACGTCGTGCGCCGGCTGCGAAGGAACCCACTTCTCGAGGTCCGACAGCGCGCGCGAGACCTCGGCCTGCGGCCCCGCCAGCACCGTGGGCTTGAGGCCCGACTCGACGATCGTGAGCTGGCCCGCGCCTTCGACGTTCACCAGGCTCGCGAGCTTGTCGCGCACGCGATCGGCCGCCGTGCGGCCGCCGCTCGTCGCCTGCATCGACAGCGAGCCGTCGACGACCGCGACGAGGTGCCGCTTCGACGCCCCGCCGCCGCAGTGCGCGTCCGAGAGAAACGCCGCCGCCGCCACCACCGCGCACAGCTCGAGCAGCAGCGACAGCTCGCGCGAGAAGCGCTGCAGCTTCGGGCCGGCCTCGGCGCGCTGGTCGGGCGAGCGCCAGAGGAACAGCGCGCTCACCGTGCGCGGCGGCTGCTTGCGGCGCAGGAAGTAGGCGACCAGGAGCGGCGCCACGGCGCCGAGCGCGAGGAGCCCCAGCGGGAAGCCGAAGCTCATGCGGCGCGCGCCTCGTGATAAACCGGCCGCCCATGAGAACCACGCTGCTGCTGCTCACGGTCCTCTCGTCTGCATGCGCGCCGCGCCTGTTCGTGAACGTGCTGCGCCCCGCGCCGGTGAACCTCGGCGCGGTGAAGAAGCTCTCGGTCGTCGAGTCGCAGGGCCGCCTGAGCGCCCGCGAAGAGCTGCTGAAGGAGCTGACCGCGCAGGTGACGAACAGCGGCTACTTCCAGCTCACCGACCGCACCGCGGAGGGCGTCACGGTCAAGATCACGGGGCAGCAGGTCGAGCCGAGCGCTCCGCCGCCCCCCGACGAGGTCGCGCTGCGCGTCGACGTCGTCGACTGGAACGCCGACAAAGAGTCGGAGCCGACCGGCCAGAAGGACAAGCAGGGCAACGCGATCGTGAAGGAGCGGTGGAAGAGCCGCGTGTCCATCGTCGTCACCGCCTACAACGCCGCGGGGAAGACGTTTCTCGTCGAGAAGGACTATCGCGCCGGCGGCGAGCACGAGCGCGACGAAGACGAGGCCATCATGATCGCAGCGCGGCAGGTGGTGTCGCAGCTCCTCGAGGACCTCACGCCCACCTACGCCCAGCGCGCGATTCAGTTCGACGACCACGAAGAGGCGCAGCGCCCGATCATCGATCTCGCGGTGCAGAAGAACGACGTGCCCGCGGCGATCGAGGCCGAGAAGGCGCTGCTCGCGAAGACCCCGAACAACGCCGCCGGCACCTTCAACCTCGGCGTGCTCCTCGACTCGCAGGGCCTCTACAAAGAGGCGCTGCAGCAGTACGACGCCGCCATCAAGCTCCAGAACAAGGAGCTGTACGGCGAGGTCCGCGCGGAGTGTCAGCAGCGGCTCAACGACGCCGAAGCGCTGGCCCGATAGGGCGCTCCCGCTCATGCCGCCTCCAGCATGGGGGCCAACGTGCTGCTCGCGAGCTGCTCCACCGTGAACGCTGCACTCGAAGTCACGAACGTCGCGTGCACGCGCGCGCCCGCGTGCTCCCACAGCCGCTGGTGCGCCTGAAACCGCTCTCCGTACGCCTCCAGCACCGACGGGCTCAGCACCCGCTCGATCGCCTCGCCGTTCTCCGAGTCCACGAGCCGCGCCCCGGCGCCGCCGGTCGGGTCCATGTCCTCCGCGTCGAGCACCTGCACCAGGAACAGCGCCGACGCCCCGCGCGCCCAGCGCTCGGCCAGCTTCTCGGGCGGGCTCTCGAACAGGAAGTCCGACACCACCATGCGCACCCCGCACGGCCGGAGCGGAGGCGCCCGCGTCAGCGCGACGTCGAAGGCCTCCGCGCCGTCGAGCGCGACGTGGCGGAGCACCGTGCGCACCTCCTGCCCGACCGCGCGCTGCGGAGTCCGCCCGGCGGCGATCAGCACGGTCTCGAGCCCCGCGCGGCGCCCGAGCAGACCGATGAGGTCGGCGACCTCGCGCGCGCGCGCCGCCTTCTCGGGCGTCACCGCCATCGAGAGGCTGGCATCGAACAAGAGCTCGAGGCGCGGCGAGACCTCGTCCTGCCGCACGCGCAGCACGAGCTCGCCGGTGCGGGCGACCGCGTTCCAGTCGAGGTGCCTCACGTCGTCGCCGGGGTGGTAGAGCCGGAAGTCGTGCAGCTCCATCGAGCTGCCGACGGAAGCGCTGCGCACCTCGCCGACCTTCCCGCGCTGCGGCCCGCGCGGCAGCCGCAGCCGGCGGCCGGCCGCAGCCCGCTCGACGGCCGCGAAGTCGAGGCTCAAGACCTCCGCTCCACGTCCCGGGCCGACAGCGTGGTGAACGCGAGGAACCCGAACAGCACCGCGCACGCGCTCGCCAGCACCACGATGCGCTCACCGCGCGACCCGCCGTTGATGCTCGGCACTCCGAGCAGCGGGCTCAGCACGTTCAGAGCCTTGTAGTCCGCCTGGTGCCCCGTCAGCACCGACAGGAACATCGGCACCGCGAGCCCCAGCACCACCGCCACCACGAACCCCGTTCGCGTCGCGATCGGCTCGCCCAGCGCCTTGAGCGGAGTCAGCCGCCCCAGCAGCACGCCCAGCGACAGGTACATCACCACGAACAGCGGCGGAGCCAGCACCGTGCGCTGGTACTTCGAGTCGTGCCCGCCCATCGCCTTGAAGATCGCGAACCAGGCCGCCGTGCTCAGCGCGAGGAGGAACAGCACCACCATGAAGCTTCGCAGCGCCCCCGGCTTGAACCACCGCCGCGTGTGCGCGAACGCCGGCGGGTAGCCGTCGTGCTCCGACACCGCGAACAGCCCCGCGAGGCACAGGTACAGCGAGCCGCACACCGACGCGATCGTCGGCCCGACCTTGTCGCCGTGATCGAGAAACGCCGCCGACACGCCCGCGATCGCCGCCGCGATCACCACCTGAACCGTCAGCGCGAGCCGCGGCCCCTTCGCCGCGTTCTCGCTCAAGAGCGACAGCCCCGACGCCGCGCCCTCCGACGCGACCCACGCCGACGTCAGGCAGAACGCCACGTGCGCGAGGCAGAAGACGCGGAACGCGGGGTCATCGCGCAGCAGCTGCCCGCCGCGCTCCGCGAAGAACGCCGCGAACGTGATGCCGGCCGCGGTGCCGCCGAGCAGCACGCCGAGCACCAGGAAGTGCACCAGCGCGCGCCCGATGCGGCTGTGCGCCTGCGTCGCCGCCGCGACGCCGATGCAGATGAGCAGGCACGACCACGCCGCCGCCATCACCAGCGCCACGAGCACCGTCGGCAGGTCGATGCCGTTCAGGTAGTAGCTGAAGAGCACGAACGGAGCGCACGCCGACGCGTACAGCATTCCCTGCGCCAGCGCGCTCGACACCTTGCCGCGCACGATGCGCCTGGGGCCCAGGCCCGTCAGCACGAGCAGCACCCACGTCTCGTCCTCGCGCTCGCGCGCCATCGCGCGGAACGCCATGTACGGAATCACGAAGAACTCGACGAGCGCGAGCGCCGCGAGGAAGAGCCGGAAGTAGTCGGGCCCGAGGTCGGCGCTGCGGCTGCGGTCGAACTCGGCCGCCGCGACGAGCGCGACGACGAGGCAGCCGGCGAGCAGGAGCCCGAAGAAGATCGCGAACACCTTCGCGCGGAGGCCCTGGCGCACCTCCTTCACCACGATGGGCCCCGCGGCCTCGGCGAGGCGATCGGAGAGCGTGAGCGAAGTCACGCCGCGGCTTCCTTCGGAGGCTTCTTGTCGCGCGCGTACATCATCGACAGCGCGAGGATCGTGAAGCCGCCCGCGACGCCGTACAGCAGCAGCACGCCCTCCCAGCCGACCTCGTCCTTCGCGAGGTTCACCATGCCCACGATGGGGTTGAGCGCGTTCAAGAACGCATGGTCGGGGTCGAGGCCGAGCAGCACGGCCATCAGCGGCGGCACGCCGGACCCCAGCATCACGAGGCCGAGCGTGAACACGCGCACGAGCACCGGGGTCTGCGACGGGTGGTGCTGGAACAGGCGCGCCAGCGCCGACGGGGCGGCGAGGTACAGCACCACGAACGCGGGCGCCGAGATCATGGCGCGGAACTGCTTCACGTCGTGCCCGTGCCGCCCGAGCCAGAGAAAGATGAGCGCCCCGCACACCACGCCGAGCACGATCAAGGTGAGAATGAAGCCGCGCAGCGCGCCGGGCTTGAGCAGGTTCAGGCGCTGCGAGCCGGCCCAGTGCCGCCGCGACATGCCGTCGACGTCGCTCGCGATGAACATGCCGATGAACGCGATGTGCAGGCAGATGAAGATCTCGGCGACGACCAGGACCTCGACGTCGCGGCCCGAGCGCTCCCAGCCCCAGAGGAACAGCGCGAGCGCGCCCGCGACCTGCGCCGTGAACGCGATGCGCGGCCCGCGCGCGTAGTGCTCGGTCGGCAGCGACAGCCGCGCGGCCGCGGCCTCGAACAGCAGCACCGCGTACGAGACGAGCGCCCACAGCGTGCCGATCGCGGTCGCCCAGAAGATGTCGTCGCCGAAGAGGTTGCGCGCGCCCTCGACGAAGCCGGCGACGCTCGCGATGCCGCTGATGAGCGCCCACAGCAGCATGCCGAGCAGCACGAAGTGCAGCAGCGCGCGCGTGATGCGGGCCTCGGCGAGCGTCGCGGTGCAGACACAGACCGAGGTGAGGAACAGCTGCCACGCCGCGCCCGTCGCCACGCACAGCACGATGGTCGGCAGGTCGATGCCGTTCAGGTAGTAGCAGAAGAGCAAGAAGGGCCCGGCCGCGCTGCCGTACAGGAGGCCCTGAACGATGAAGCTCGAGAGCTTGCCGCGCAGAATGCGCCGCGGCCCGAGGCCCGTCAGCGTGAGCAGCACCCAGGTCTCGTCTTCGCGCTCCCGCGCCATGGAGCGGTACGCGGTGTACGGGATGATGAAGAACTGCACGACCGCGAGGCAGACGTAGAAGGCGATGAAGAAGTAGCGGCCTCCGTCGAAGCCCATCTCGTTCGCGGTCGCCCACGCGACGAGGCTGATGCAGAGGCACGCGACCAGCATCAGGCCGAAGAAGATCCAGAAGACGCGCGTGCGCAGGCCCTGGCGGACCTCTTTGACCACGATCGGGTTGAGCCGCTCCGACCAGGCCGCCGCGAGGCTCATTGCACCTTCCCCTTCGTCACCGTCATGAACGCGTCTTCGAGGTCGAGCTCGCGCGCCTGGAAGCTGCACACCGGCACGTCGGCCGCGACCAGGGCCTTGAGGATCCGCACGGACGCCTCCTCACCCCAGCCGGGGGTTGGCGCCGTGCCCGGCTGCAGCTCCACCGTCAGGCGGATCAGCGGCCCGTCGACCTGCACGTTCTTCACCAGCGGCTGCTCGAGCAGCAGGCGCTCGGCCTTCTTCGCCGACTCTTCGAGCCCGGGCCCCAGCGCGAACAGCTTCAGCTGCAGATCGTGGTGAGGGGCGGCCCCGGCCGTGCGCTGGAGAATCTCGGCGACCGGCCCGGTCGCGAGCAGCTTCCCCTGCTCGATGATCGCGCACGTGTCGCAGATCTCGGAGAGCTCGGTGAGGATGTGGCTGCTGATCAGCACCGCCTTCCCCTGCGCCGACAGCGCCTTCAAGAGCTCGCGCAGCTCGATGCGCGCGCGCGGGTCGAGGCCGTCGGCCGGCTCGTCGAGAATGAGCAGCCGCGGGTCGTGCAGCAGCGTGCGCCCCAGCGCCACGCGCTGCTTCATGCCCTTCGACAGCGCCACGGTCAGCTTGTCGGCCAGCGGCGTCAGGCCCGCGAACTCCATCACCGAGTCGACGCGCTTCTTCCGCTCGGCGCCCTTCAGCCGGTACGCGCGCGCGAAGAAGTCGAGGAACTCGAAGACCGTCATGTCGTCGTACGTGCCGTAGCGGTCGGGCATGTAGCCGAGCAGCGGCCGCACCTGGTCGGGCGAGTCGACCACGCTCTTGCCGTCGAGCAGCACCTGCCCCGCGGTCGGCACGTCGAGCGTCGCCAGGATGCGCATCGTCGTGCTCTTGCCGGCGCCGTTCGGCCCGATGAACCCGAGGATCGCGCCCTCTTCGAGCGTGAACGAGATGTCGTCGACGGCCTTCAGCGGGCCGTAGTGACGGGAGAGGCCCTTCACTTGAAGGAGACTCACTTCTCGTACCCTCCCCTCACGATGTGGCGGCTGTCGGTGTGCTCGAGCTCGAGGCCTCCGAGCGGAGTGAAGCCCGCGCCCTTCAGCGACGCGATGAACTCGCCCTCGCGCAGCTTCGCGGTCAGCGCCTGCCGGCCGTCGGCCGAGATGCGCTTGTCGAGCGTGCCGAGCGAGGGTCCCGTCGAGCCGCCGGGCGCCTCCTTCGCCTCCTTTTCCTCGCCGTCCTTCAGCGACGCCAGTGTGTACAGCTTCCCGCCTGAGCGCAGCTGAAGGTAGTCGACCTCTCCGCCGAGGGCGTTCTGCACGCGCAGGGCCCCGCCGTCGGCCTTCACCACGAGCCGCGCGCGCGTCGGAGCCGCCGAGAGAATCGACCACTCGACGTAGCTGCGCGACGGAATCAGGTCGGCGCCGAACTTCGCGCCCTCGTCCCAGCTCACCGACGCGCCCTGCTGAACTCCGCCGTACTCGCGCGACGTCGTCGGCGCCACGATGACGGTGTCGGTGCCGAACCGCGTCGAGCCCGGCGCCAGGTTCGCGTAGAACGCGCCGACGCTCGCGGTGACCGCGCGGTGCGAGCCCGAGTCGAGCAGCGTGAAGCCGTGAATCGTCGCGTGCACCGTGAAGCCGTCGCGCAGCGCCGAGTAGCCCACGATCAGCGCGCAGGTGACCGCGGCCGTCCCGGGGATCGTCACCAGCAGCGCCGCCGGCCCCTTCTTTCTCGCCACCCACAGCGAGCCCGGCCCGATCGCCAGCGTGAACAGGGTGATGATCAGCAGGAACCGCCCGATCGGAGCGACCGCCACCGGCAGCTGCAGCTCCGACACCGCCTCGACCTCCTCGTACGAGTAGCGGTTCCTGCGGCCGCGGGGCTCGATGGCGCGAACCGGCACCCGGGCGACGTGCTCCAGCATCTTCGCGACGCCGCACTTCTCGCAGAACGTCACCTGCCCGATGCCGTAGCGGCCGGTGTCGGATGCGAGCAGCGGGAACGACGCCGAGATACCGCGCACGTTCTGCATCACCACGAGATGGCCGCCGAGCGCCGCGTACGCCTCGATCGCGCGCCGCTGCGCGTCCGACAGCGACTCCAGCTTGACGCCGCTGAGCACCACCGCGTCCCACCCCACGAACGAGGTCAGCTCCGACGGCATCTCCTCCACCGCGACGTTCACCACCTGGACGTTGGCGTTGCCCGAGTACGACGGCTTCGCTCCGGCCGCCTGCTGAAAGGTCTCGGCGGTGCCGACGTTCATCACCGCGCGCTGCCGCGTGGTGACCGGGTTGAAGTAGACGTGCGCCTCACCCTTCTCGGTCACGCCCGGCGCGCGCACGCGGATGGTCCCCGAGCGGAGGTGCGACGGAACCGGAATCGAGACGACGCGCCGCTCGCCGCCGGCGATGTCGACGGTTCGCGAGAACGTGCGGACGCCGCCGCCGCCGCTCGTCTGGTACGAGAGCCGCACCTGCTGGCGCGGGCCGAGCGTGTTGTCGATGTGGATGATGGCGGGGAAGTAGCCGTAGTTCGGCGTGGGGAACTGGCTCAGCGCGGTGACGCGCGTGGCGCCGCCGCCGACGTCCTGCAGGTGGGTGTTCGCGAACGCGTAGTCGTACGTCGTGCTGATCGAGTCGTCGTCGAGCGGGTCGGCCTTGATCGGCTCTTCGTCCTGCGAGAGCACGAGCGCCGCGACGAGCGCGAGCTCAAGCACGAGCCACCTCGGGAACCGCCTCGAGCAGCGCGTTCACGACCTTGTCGGCGGTCACCTTCTCGAGGCCGGCCTCGTAGCTGAGCACGAGCCGGTGGTTCAGCACCGCCATCGTGACGTCGCGCACCTCGTCGAAGCCCACGTTCGGCTTGCCCCTGGCGAGGGCGGCGGCGCGGGCGCTCGACGCCATCGCGAGCGCGGCGCGCGGGCTCGCGCCGTAGCGCACGAAGCGCTTCACGCCGTCGGGGGCGGAAGGCGTCAGAGGGTGCGTCGCCTCGACGAGGCGCCCGATGTAGTCGGCGACCGGCGTGGGAAGGTGAATGCGATCGACGAGGCCGAACAGGGTCTTCAAGCCCTCGGCGTCGAGCACGGGCTTCTGCGCCGGAGGCTCACCGCGCACGCGCTGCGTGAGCAGCGTCGACAGCGTCTTCGCTCCGACGGTGGGGACCTGGACGCGGAAGAGGAAGCGGTCGAGCTGAGCCTCGGGGAGCGGGTAGGTGCCCTCGAGCTCGATCGGGTTCTGGGTGGCGAGCACGAAGAAGGGGCTGGGCAGCGGGTGGGTGGTGCCGAGGACGGTGACGCAGCGCTCCTGCATGGCCTCGAGCAGGGCGGACTGCGTCTTGGGGCTCGAGCGGTTGATCTCGTCGGCGAGCACGAGCGACGCGAACAGCGGGCCGGGCCGGAACACGAAGTCGCGCTTCTCGCCCTCGAGCACGTAGGTGCCGGTGATGTCGCCGGGCAACAGGTCGGGCGTGAACTGCAGGCGCTTGAACGGCAGCGAGAGCAGCCGCGCGAGGCCCTTGCAGAGCTCGGTCTTGCCGAGGCCGGGCAGGCCCTCGAGCAGCACGTGGCCGCGCGCGAGCACCGCGAGCACGACCTTGTCGATGACGGGGCCCTGATCGATGAGCACCTGGTTCATGCCGTTGCGGAGCATCGCGATGTGCTCGCCGGCGGTCTGCACTTCGGCAGGGCTCAAGAGGTCGGACACGTTTCCTCCTCACTTCGAGTCGAAGTACCGCTTGATGAGCTGCCGGTTGCGAGGGAGCAGGGCTCCGTCGTCGTTGCCGCGCGCCTGCGTTCCGCTCGCGGCGCCGGAGGTGCCGCCCGTGACGCCGCTCTGCGACTTCTGCGGGTTCGCCGCGCGCATGCCGAACAGCTCTTCGGCGTCGCCGCCCTGACCCGGCGGCAGCGGCTCGAACTTGAGGCGGTCGGGGTCCATGTTCGCCTGGCCGCCGAAGATGAGGTCCTGCGGAGGCGCGTAGCCGTGGCCGGCGCCCCCCGGGGTGCCCTTGCTCGCGTGCTGAGAGTCGCCGTCGCCGCTGCCCTGACCTTGGCCTTGATTGCCTTGCTGACCCTGCCCCTTCTGACCCTGGCCTTGTTGGCCCTGGCTCTGCTGCCCCTGCCCCTGCTGAGCCTGGCCTTGCTGCCGAGACGTCTGGCGCTGACCCTGCTGGCCTTTGCTGAACTGCTGCGAGAGCTGCTGCTGGCGTTGAGCGAGCGCTTTACGCAGGTCGGAGACCTGAGAGCGCGACGGGCCCTTGCCGGCCTGCTGGCCCTGTTGGCCCTGTTGGCCCTGTTGGCCCTGTTGGCCCTGTTGGCCCTGTTGGCCCTGTTGGCCCTGTTGGCCCTGCTGGCCCTGCTGGCCCTGTTGGCCCTGTTGGCCCTGTTGGCCCTGCTGGCCCTGCTGGCCCTGCTGGCCCTGCTGGCCCTGCTGGCCCTGCTGGCCCTGCTGGCCCTGCTGGCCTTGCTGGTTCTGCTCTCCCTGCTGGCCCTGCTGGCCCATCGCCTGCTGCATCGCCTGCTCGCCCGTCTGGGCCTGCCCGTCGGACAGAGCGAGGAGCGCCTGCTCCAGCTCCTCCTGCTCGCGCTGGGTGCTCTCCGACGACTGCGCGTTCTTCATCGCGTCCTCGAGGGACTTCGCGGCCTGCTCGGCGCGCGACAGCTCGGCCTGCGCCTCGGCGGCCTCGCGATCGAGCGCGGCGTTCAGGGTATCGGCGGCCTCCCAGTCGGCGGCGTCGAACGTGCCGTCCTCGACCTCCTCGCGCAGCCGCTCGAGCTCCTTGGCGAGCGCCTCGTCGGTCGGCTCCTCATGAGCGACGGCCTCGAGCTTGTCGGCCAGCTCGTCGACGCGCGTCGCGGCGGCCGAGCTGACGGGGTGCAGCCGCTTCGGCGGCAGCGGCACGATGAACGAGATGACCGCGGCCACGACGGCCAGCATCAAGAGCGACACCGGCCTGCGCACCTCGATCGGCGGCGGAGTCACCGCCCGCACCCGCTGGTTCAGCTCCAGCTCCCACTCGCCGACCGGCATCTCGAGCCGCGTCAAGAGCAGCCCGCCCGCGTCGGCGCGGCGGTCCGCGATGATGGCCGCCTGTTCCTGCGACACCCCGCGGCCGCGCACGAGCAGCCACCACGCCACGCCCGCACAGAGAAAGATGACTGCGCCGGCCACCGGCACGTCGCGCTGCACGACGAACCGCCAGGCCGCCAGCGCCGTCACCGCGCACCACAGCGGAGCCACCGCGGCCTTCACCGCGAGCTCCGTCGCCAGCCGCCGCTGCACCCGGCGAACCCGGGACAGCACGACGGCCTTCATTCGTCGTTCATCGCCGGCGGCCATGGGTGGTGCGTGAGCTTAGCCGTGCCCACGTCGCGTAGTGGAAGAACGTCGATCGGCGGCGGGGTGTTCCCTTATCTTCGCCCGCCCCATGACCGACGCCGATCTCGCGAAGCTGCGGGCACAGGTACACGCCATCACGCGCCCCGAGAAGGGCCTGCTCGTGCTGTACGTGCTCACGGCGGTGCTCTCGTGCTTCATGTTTCCGATCATCCTCGTGCCGCTGTTGTTCCGCTACGAGACGCTCCGTTATCGGTTCGACGACGAGGGCGTGTTCATGTCCTTCGGAGTCGTCTTCCGCCGCGAGATGCAGCTCACGTACGCGCGCATGCAGGACATTCACCTCTCGCAGAACATCGTCGAGCGCTGGCTCGGCATCGGCACGGTCACGATTCAGACGGCCGGCAGCGGCAGCGCCGCGAGCATGGGCATCGTCGGCGTGCGCGACAGCGAGGCCATTCGCGACTACCTCTACGCGCGGATGCGCGGAGTGCGCGAGACCCACGCAAAGCCTCAGCCGCAAGACGCCGTGCTCGTCGAGATCCGCGACGCCCTTCGCGACGCCGCGACCGCCCTGAAGCCGCCGAAGCCGTGACGGCTTTTGTCGTCACTCGCGAGTGACGGTTCGCGACACCCCGGAAGATTTCTGGCCGCCTCGTGACGGATTGGTCGTCCTGCGACCAACCCACACATCATGAGGAAAAAACCGATGCGCACGTACCGCTACGCTTCCCTCGCCGTCCTCCTTCTCCTCGGCTGCCAGCCGCCCACCCCGCAGGAGGTCGCCGCCCAGACCGCCGCCGACGTCGACGCCCTGATCACCGGGGCGCTCGACACCGCGCGCTCGACGAACAGCTGGTCGTCGCTCGACTCCACGTACGCGATCAACCAGCCGACGGGCACCGTCTCGACGCGGCCGACCGTCCCGCCGGGCGCGAGCACGGGCGACACCATGCGGTACCTCCGCTGGTACTCGCAGCGCATCTTCACGGAAGCGAACGCCGAGCCCGGCAGCAACGGCCGCATCTTCATCATCCGCGGCACGGACATCTGCACGAGCCCCGACCAGCCGACGGCGACCGATTCCGACTGCATTCGCCGCGTCGACCAGGCGCAGCTCAAGGTGCGCGTCGGCGGCAACATCGACCTCGCGCTGCAGGTCGGGCCGGAGCGGCTCGAGCCGGTTCAGCTCCAGCTGCGCGGCGGCAAGGCGATCGCGTACGTCGTCGACCTCGCGCTCTCGCAGCGCGCGTACACGTTCCTGGCGACCGCGCTCGGCACCGCGATGCCCGACTTCGCGTTCGAAGCCCGCGGCCGCTACGAGATGCGGCTCGACCGCCTCGGCCAGAGCGACTACCAGGCCAGCGTCTCGGTGCTCGACGACATCTTCTTCGCCGTGACCGCGAAGAACGGAGTGCGCCGCGCCTTCTCGACCGAGCGCGGCGCGAGCCCGCTGCTCAGCGTCCGCCTCGACGGCGCCCGCCGCGTCGCGATCGTCTCCATCGGCGCCGGCAAGACGACGTGGGACGGCGTCGGGTCGGACTTCTTCGACAGCTACCACACCGGCCCACTGCACGCGGAGCTCGCCGGCCTCACCATGACGACGACGTACACCGACGGCGCCACCGAGCAGCGCATCAGCAACCTCTCGCTCGGCTCGGGCACCTCGTTCATCCAGTACTCCGGGCTGAACGTGCTGACGCTCGACGTGAACGAGGTCACCGGCCGCCGCTTCGACCTCGCGATGCGCAACACGTTGCAGAACACGACCCAGTTCGAGGTGACGCCGTCGCTCGACGTCAACGCGGCGTTCGCGTTCTCGTCGCTCGGGCCGGCGTACAACGAAGCCTTCCAGAACGCGCGCTACGCGCTGTCGTGGAAGGGCGATGGCAAGAGCGTGATCGCCGAGTGGAGCCGCCCCAGCGGCAACCTCGGCGGCCAGCTCCGCCTCATGCAGGGCGGGCTCTCGCTGACGTCGAGCCGCCCCGCCGATCTGCCGCGCCAGTTCCTGCAGGGCATGTGCATCGGGCCGAAGCAGTCGCCCGGCTACATGCCGCACCCGATCCTCGATCTGTTCGAGGCGACGGCCTGCCGCGGGCTCTGATGGAGGCCAGCTTCTAGATGCGCAGCACTTCACGGCAGGAAAGTGCCGGCGGAGCGCGGTGAGGTCGTCGAAGTCGGAGGTATAGACGACGTCGCCGCGCTGTGCCGCCGACGCCATCACGATGGCATCGATCGCGGTTGCGCCTGCGACTGAGGCGAGCGCGTCGCCCGCGAGACGGGCCAGGCGGTCGGTCAGCGGCTCCACGTCGACGAAGGCGAGGAGATGTTCCCGAAGGTCGGTCTTTCCCCGCCACCACTCGGTGACGACTGCGGCGGGCACGGTGACGCGGCGCTTGCGCGCCCGGGCGGTAGCGAACACTTCAGCGTCTCGGCGGTGACCGTGATGCTGATCTTCACGGAAGCCATCTGTTCTCCTACCGCAGGTAGGAGAACGCGGGCGCGCCGCAGCCTCAACGGTTCAGCGGGCGCCTTCGCTCTGATAGACGTAGCGCGGTGATCTCGGCGTTCGTGCGATGGGTTCAGCCTCTCTTTCTTCCGCTGCTGAAGCTGAAGCTGACCCCGCCGCACCTGCCCGAGGGCGTGACGCTGGTGCGGCACCTGCGGCCCGCCGAGGCCTGGCTCGGCCTGAAGTACGCGGGCGCGCTCATCGGCACGCTGTTCCAGCTGTTCGTGCTGACGGCGGCGTTCGCCGGCGCGCTGGTGGCGCGGCAGACCGAGGTGATCGTGGCGCTCGGCTTCGCGATCGCGCTGCTGCTGTTCATCATCGCGTTCACGCTGGTGACGACGCGCATCGACTACGAGCTGCGGCACTACCTCATCGGTGACCGCTCGCTGCGCGTGAGCCAGGGCGCTCTCGTACGCCGCGAGGTGACCCTGAGCTACGCGAACGTGCAGAACATCGAGGTGCTGCAGGGCCCGCTCGAGCGGCTCTTCGGCATCAAGTCGGTGACGGTGTCGACGGCGGGCGGCAGCGCGCAGCCCGGGCAGCACGACGCGCACCACGCCGTCATCGCGGGCATCACCGACGCCGACGCGGTGCGCGAGCTGATCCTCGGCATGGTGAAGCAGCAGCGCGACTCGGGCCTGGGCGAGGCCCAGCACGCGGCAGCCGACGGCAGAGCCGGCGCCCTCGACGCGAAGCTGCTCAGCGAGGTGCGCGACGCCGCGGTGGCGCTCAGGGATGCGGCACTGGCACGGCGCGCCTGAGCAGCGGCAGCGCGAGCAGGACTCCGAACGGCACCGGCAGGCCCCACGCGACCTGCGCCCAGCTCTGCAGCCCGGTGATCGACAGCTCGACGACGAACCAGATGAAGAACCCGCACAGCGCGAGCCCGGCCCACAGCCAGGCGCTGGGCGCGCGCTGCAGCACCGCCACGAACGCGACCGCGTTGAGCACGCCGAGGAACGTGAGCAAGAGGCCGGGGATGAGGAAGCTCGAGAAGGTGCCGTGCAGCTCCTCGATCGGAATGTTCATGAACCGCCCGTCGGGCCCTGCCATGAGCGCCGGGCCGCCGATGAGGGCGCCCAACGCTTCGAACGCAAGGATTGCGAGCAACGTGCGTCGCCGCCACCTCATGCCCCGGAGCCGAGCATCGCGCGTGCCACGCTCCGCCGGGCGAGGCGTCAGCGGCGCGACGCAGGCGTTGCGGCCTTCACGATGAGGTAGCGCAGCGGCTTCGTCTTCGAGCGGTTCACGAGCTCGAGCGCCGCGCCGAGCGGCACCGCGACGACCACGCCCGGCGCGAGCTTCATCGCGCCGCCGTCGACTCGGGCCTCGCCGCGGCCCTCGGTCACCACGACGAGCTCGCTGCAGTCTTGCTGCACGTGCGCTCCGACCGACGACGAAGGCGCGAGCTCGCAGCCCAGCACGACCTCGAACGGCTCCGCCAGCGCGCCGGCGGCGAGGCTCCACACCGAGACGCGGCCCCTGCCGCCGAACAGCTGCTCGCGCACGTCCGGCCGGCCGGCACCCTTCCAACGCACGCGGGCCCCATACCACGCGCTATCGTCGCGGCCGGTGTCCCCCGAACTCCTCGACGAGCTCCTCGATGCGCTGCTCGGCGAGGCCCGCGTCCGCGAGGCCGAGCGCCTCACTTTCGCCTTCGAGGCCGTCGACGGCGGCGCGCGCACGGAGCCGTGCGTGCGCTGCTGGCACGACGAAGACCTGCTCCACCACCGCGCGCTCGAGTGGCCCGTCTTCGAAGCCCTCGTGCGCCGCGCCATGCTCAGCGCCGGCTGCGACCCGTGGCAGTACCGCAAGCCCCAGGCCGGCACCGCCGCCGGCCGCTTCCAGCTCGCCGCCGCCGGCGAGACCGCCCAGCTGCGGCGCCTCACGCTGCGCCCGCTCGCACGGCAGGGAGCGACCTCGCTCGTCGACGACGTCCTCGAGCGCCTGCAACAGCCCGGGCTCGAGACCGAAGACGAGCCGGCCGCCGTCGAAGACGCGCCCGTCGTGCGCGTCGTGAACCTCATGCTCCGCAACGCGCACGCGAACGGCGCGCGCCGCATCGTCGCCGCCGAGACCGGCGCCCAGCTCTTCTGGAGCGACGACGCCCCGCCCGAGCGGCTCGCCTGGCCCTCCGAGCTGTGGCCCGAGGTGCGGCGCCGCCTCCTGTACATGGCCCAGCTCCCCCACTGGGAGCGAGGCCCCGCGATCTCCAACTTCCGCGTCCGCATCGGAGCGGACGGCGACGAGCTCTCATGGCTCGTCGAGGTGCCGGGCGACGACGCTCCGCTCGTGCTCACGCTGCTCGCCCATGAGGAGCCCAGGGCCGCCCCCGCCGAGCCGCAGGCCGCCGCGGCCCCGCTCGACCCGCTGCTGCGCGCCGTGCTCGAGGAGCCGCACGACCTCGGCCGCCGCCGCGTCTTTGCCGACCAGCTGCTCGAGCGCGGCGACCCGCGCGGGCGCTTCATCAGCCTGCAGCTCTCGGGCAGCTCGAGCGACGCGCCGCCGCCTCCCGACGCCCCGCTGTGGTGCGGCGACCTGCGCTCGCTCTGGGGCGAGGCGCGCTTCGCCTGGGGCTTCCTCGATCGCCTCGCCGCCGCCGGCGGCGCCGCCTCGGTGCCGAGCGACGACCCGCACTGGTCGACCGTGCGCGCGCTGAAGCTCGACGCGCTGCGGCCGCAGCTCGCGTCGCGCATCATCGCCCGCGCGCCGCTCGCGTCGCTGCAGGCGTTGACGCTCGACGCCCAGGTCCCCTCCGACGCCGCCGTGCTCTCGCGCCTCACGTCGCTGTGCGTGACGCGCCTGCACGCGCCCACGGCCCGCTGGCTCGACGGGCTTGCGCTGCCGAAGCTGCGCTCGCTCGAGCTGGAGCTCGGCGAAGACGCGTCGCAGCTCGCGCGCTTCCTCGTGCTCAAGGCGGCCTGGAGCGTCCCCGACCTCGTCGTCGACGGTCGCATGAGCCCGGTGCTGTGGCACCACCTGCCGTCGGTGCCGCAATCGGTCGAGCGCGTGAGCCTCGTGTTCGGCCCCGCCGAGCGCCGCGCGTTTCAACCGGCGATCGTCTGCACGCTGCGCCGCCGCTTCTCGGAGGCCGTGCTGTACGGCGACGTCGACACGCTCTACCGCGGCGCGCCCGACGTGTTCGCGGCGCTCCAGGGCTTGCGCTCGCTCGAGGTCGTGCGGCTCGTCTCGCCGCGCGCGCTCGACCGCGGCCGCGAGGGCGTGCTGCGAAAGGCGTGCGCGCAGAGGCTCCCGCGCGCGAAGCTCGAGCCGGCCGCGGCAGGCCGGCCGGAGGTGCAGCTGTGGTGGCTGGCCGAGACCCCGCCGCGCGACCCACCGTGATGCCCTCGGCGCTAGAGCGCCTGACCGCGGATCTGCTTCGCCGCGGCGCACGCCTGGGCCTCGCCGAGCGCGCACGCCTTGTCGAGCGCGCCGAGCGCCTGCGGCTGTTGCTTCTCGTCGGAGCTCAGCCGCGCCAGCCGTAACCACGCGCCGGCGTTCTGAGGGTCGAGGAGCAGCGCCTGCTCGACGTCGGCGCGCGCGCCCGGCAGATCCCTCTGCCGGTACTTCTGGTCGGACTGCGCCGCCGCGGCGTTGCTCGCGCCCGTCATCGCGTCGCGGCAGCGCCGCGCGAAGATCTCGTACGCCTGCGCCTCGTCGACGGCCCCCTTCCTCGGCAGCCCGGGCACCTTCGCCGGCAGCATCCCCGGCCCCGGCGAGATCATCATCGTGGGATAGCCCGTCACGCCCAGCGAGCGCGAGAGCTCCCGGTCGGCGTCGGAGTGCTCGGGGTTCAGCTTCACCTTCACGGCGCCGCGCAGCCACTGCTCGACCGGCCCCGACTGCAGCGCCTCGTCGAAGCGCTTGCAGTGCGGGCACCAGTCGGTGCGCACGTAGATGAACAGCGGAGCGCGCGTGCGCTCCTGCTCCGCCTTCGCGAGGCGGTGGCCGTCGGCGTCTTCGAACCACTGCGAGACCGGCGTGACGCGCTCCGGCACCCGCGGAATCTCGGCGACGGCTCCGTTCCCCTTCGGCTCCTCGGGCTTCGAGGCCGCCTGCCTCTTCATCGCCTCCAGCTTCGCGAGGCTCTTCTCGAGCGCGTCGTCGTTGAACGCCGACGGCGGAGCGGGAGCGGCGGGCTCGGCCGCCGGCACGGGCTCGGCCGCCGGTTTCTGCTTGCACGCGACGAGCACGAGCATCGCGAGCGTCCAGGTGCGCATGCCGCAATTCTACCGTTGACTCCCGGGTCGAGTTGACTCGTTTCCATTCGCTCAGGCATGTACTGGCGGCCATCCGGTTCAAAGGGGTTCCGGAGCCCTCGTGCGCACCACAAAACTGATCACCTTCGCGGCGTTATGGGCTGCGTCATCAACGCTGTCCGCCGGCTGCCGCTGCGGAGGCAACCTCTCGGGCCTCGGCCCCGAGCTCGTCGTCATCGAGCCGACGGCGAAAGAGAACCCGACCACGTTCATCGCCGACTTCGGCACCGTCGAGGCCGGCAGCTACCTCGCCAAGGTGACGGTCGAGAACCGCGGCACCGCGGTGGGACGGCTGACGCAGATTGAGTTCGGGCCGGGCACCGATGCCGCGTTCAAGCTCGGCGGAGGCGTGCCGGTGCCGCTCCCCATCGAGCGGGCGGGCAGCGGCACGTTCGACATCCTCTTCAACCCGTCTCACGCGGGCAGCTCGTCGGGCACGGTCGAGGTCGACACCGACGACCCGAAGCTGCCGCACTTCACGGTCAAGCTGCTGGGCCTGGTCACGGCGTCGCAGGTGCAGGTCTGCGTCGAGACCGCGAACGGGAGCGGCACGTTCACGTGCAACTCCATCGAGAACGCCGCCCTCACCATCGACTTCGGCGCGCACCAGGTCGGCGCCCCCGCGGTGAAGCGCCGCGCCCAGGTGCGCAGCATCGGCAACAAGGCGCTCGACTACTACGGCACCGCGTTCGACCCGGGCAGCTCGCCGCTGTTCGGCACCGAGCCGAACCAGGCGCCCGGCGCGACCGCCACCACGCTGCAGCCGATGACGACGCACGAGTTCGAGTTCACGTACACGCCCGCCACCGCCGGCCCGGCCGAGGGCCTCGCGTACGTGAACACGAACGACCTGCAGTACGACTCCATCCCGGTGCGGCTGCTCGCGCGCGCCGCGGTCAGCACGGTGTGCCACCTCGTCGCGGCGCCGGGCACCGTCGACTTCGGCGCGGTGCCGAACAACCAGATGGCCGACCAGGGCGTCGTCGTGGTGAACGACGGCCTGCAGCCGTGCGACGTCAGCTCGCTCGCGCTCACCGGCAGCTCGGCGTTCACGCTGACGACGCCGCCTTCGACCCCGATGACGATGATGCCGAACGACGTGATGACGTTCGGCGTGCACTACGTCGCCGCCGGCACGACCTCGCACATGGGCGACATCACCATCGTTTCGAACGACCCGGCGCGCCCGATGCTGGTCATCCCGGTGCGTGCCTCGAGCATCGACCCGCCGCCGTGCGTGCTCGTCGCGACGCCCTCGAACCTCGACTTCGGCGGAGTCGCCGTCGGCGACCGCTCGCTGCGCAGCGTGCGGCTCTCGGCGATGGGCAGCGACATCTGCCTCGTGAACGGGGCCTCGATTCGCAACGGCAACAGCCACTTCATCGCCGGCAACGTGCCTGCGTTTCCGCCGCTCATCGTGATGGCCGGCACCGGGCTGCCCGGCCTCGGCGCGCCGGAGGTCGGCGTGACGTACGCGCCCACCGTCTCGCGCAACGACGCCGACGTGCTCGAGATCCGCTACACCGCCGGCTTCACCGGCCCCTCGCTGAAGCTCGCCGTTCCGCTCACCGCGCGCGCCGGCTCGCGCAGCCTGTGCGTCGTTCCGAACCGGCTGCACTTCGGCCCGGTGCCGAACGGCACGCAGAAGGACCTCTCGTTCACCATGACCGCCTGCGGCGGAGCGCCGGTCGCGGTGAACAACCTGACCGTCGAGCCCGGCGGCTCGCCGTTCTCGCTCGCGAACGCGCCTGCGCTGCCGCTGAACCTCGCGGCGGCGGCGTCGGCGAACCAGGTGGTGCGCTTGAGCTCGAACGGCATGTCGCTCACCGGGCGCGTGAAGATCGAGAGCAGCGACCCGGTGTTCCCGGTGCAGTACGTCGACCTCGACACCGGGCCCGAGCTGGTGTCGCCCGACGCGGGCGAGGTGCTCTACTCGTGGACGGCCGGGGTCTTCGGCGGCGGCGGCGTGGGCATGAACGGCAGCGTCTACGTGACGCGGCTGCAGGGCCCGCCGAACCGCCGCGCGTTCTACGGCAGCGACAACGGGCAGGCGTGCTCGGGCTGCCACGCGGCGAGCCCCGACGGGAAGTACGTCGCGCTGGTCGAGTTCGGCTCGCAGCCGACGATGCGCATCATCGACGCGCGCACGGGCGGCTCGGTGCCGGTGGCGGGCACCTCCGACGGCGAGTTCCCGTCGTGGAACCCGAACGTGAACACGAACCCGCCGTACCAGTTCGTGTACGCGGCGGGCGGCAAGATTCTCAAGGTCGCCTCGGTGGCGGGCGGCGTGCTGCGCGAGGTGCAGGGCGCGAACCTGACGGCGAAGGTGCAGACGCAGCCGACGTGGGGCCCGAACGGGACCATCGCGTTCGTGCGCGGCGACCCGGCCGATGCGGGCAGCTTCGAGATCGTGGGGCCGTGCGACCTGGTGACGGTGCCCGAAGGCGGCGGCGCGGTGACGGCGGTCGCGGGCGCGAGCGGCAACGGCGGGAGCAACTACTTCCCCGAGTACTCGCCGAACGGGAAGTACATCGCGTACACGTTCAGCCCGATGGGCTCGACGACGCGCTCGGCCTCGGACTCGGTGATCAAGCTGGTCGACACGACGAGCGGCCAGGTGCTGAGCCTGCCGCAGCTGAACGCGCAGATTCCGAACTCGTGGCCGACGTGGGCGCGCGACGGCAGCTTCCTGTCGTTCTCGTCGACGCGCGGAGGCGGCGCGGGCTCGGCCGACATCTACTTCGCGCCGGTGAGCCAGGTGACCGGCGTCGACGGCCCGGCGCAGCCGCTGACGCTGGTGAACACGCCGAACTTCGATCACATCGCGCGCTGGGCGTTTCTGCCTCCGCCATGAGGCACGGGCTCCTCCTGGCGGCGGTGCTGGGCTGCTCCGCCTGCAACTGCGGCAAGACCACCAACACGATGACCGGCGAAGGCGAGCTGCGCCTGTCGCCCGGCACGCTCGACTTCGGCCAGGCGTGCGTGAGGCCGACCGCGGCCGGCCTCACCGTGCGCCCGGTCACGAAGACGCTCACGCTCACGAACGCCGGCCGCGTGACGCTCGACCTCCAGGCGATGAAGCTCGAGGGCGGCGAGGGCTTCTCGGTCTCCGGCGACTGGCCGCGCATGCTGCAGTCCGCCGCCACCCACGAGCTGCCCGTCTCGTTCCTCCCCGTCGCGCCCGGCGCGGTCACCGCGACGCTCTCGTTCACCGACGGCAGCGGCGCCGTCTCGTCCGCCACCCTCACCGGCCGCGGCGCGGTCACCGCTCCCGACCCGGTCGTCAGCCTGCGCTGCCCCGGCGGCCGCTCGGGCCCGACCGCCGAGCTGTGCTGGGACACCGCGAACATGCAGCCCCGGCCGAACCCGCTCATGTGGCTGAACGACACGGTGCTCGGCGCCACGTCGGAGCTCACGCTGAGCGTCGGCAACTCGGGCTGCGCGGACCTCGAGGTCACCGCGGTGGAGCTCGACGGCGACCCGTTCAGCCTCGACGGCCCGCTGAGCTTCACGGTGCCCGGCAAGGGCACGCCCGACGCCGGGGAGCAGCGCCTGCGCGTGCGGTTCTCGCCGCAGTCGATGGGCGCCCACAACGGCATGCTGACGCTCTCGACGAACGTGCCCGGCGCGCCCGCCACCACCGTGCGGCTGCTCGGCACCGCGGTGCAGCCGTCGCTGCAGCTGTGCACCGTGCCGGCGATGGGCGCGATGCAGTGCGCGACCGCGGCGGTTCCCGCGACGTGCGACTTCAGCGGCACGCCGGCGTGCACCGGCAACTTCCTCGTGCGCAACTCGGGGCAGTCGGCGCTGACCGTCGACGCCGTCGCGCTCACGCGCGGCAACGCGCGCTTCTCGTTGAGCGGCGTGCCGCAGCTGCCGGCGGCGCTGCAGCCCTCGGGCATGGCGGGCGACTCGCTGACGGTGACGGTGCAGTACCAGGGCTCGGCGAGCTACCAGTCGGACGTGCTGGAGGTGCGCTCGAACGGGGGCACGCTGCGGGCCGGGGTGCAGGGTGGAATGCCGCCGCAGCTGACGGTGACTCCGGCGGTGGTCGACTTCGGCACGCAGCCGACGGGCTACGTGGGCACGCAGATGCTCGAGCTGCGCAACACCGGAGCGGGGCCGCTCTTGATCCGCGAGCTGCACTTCGCCACCTCGGCGTCGAACGGCTGGCCGGCCGAGGGCGCGGGCGCCATCTTCAGCATCTCGCCGCCGCCCGCGAACACGGTGGTGCAGCCGAACACGCTGGTGCTGGTGCCGGTGCGCTTTGCGGATCCACCCGCCGGAGGCCCGAGCGGGCCGGGCGCGTTCGGAGCCGAGCTCGTGATCAACTCCGACGACCCGGGCACCGAGGCGTTCGGCGGGAAGCTCGTCACGGTCACCGGCAAGACGCCGTGCAACGCGCTGCCGGTCGCGGTGGTGACGGGCCCGTCGAGCGGCATGCCGGGGGCGACGCTGACGCTCGACGGCAGCGGCTCGTACGACAGCAAGCCCGACGGCTCGGGCGCGTGCGTGCCGGGCGTGAGGGCCGCGGTGGCGCGCCACGAGTGGACGCTCGTGTCGGTGCCGGCGAACGCGGGCGCGGTCGTGACGCTGACGGCGAACGGAGCGACCGCCGAGCTGAAGCTCGGCACCTGCTCGCCGTGCTCGTACGTGGTGCGGCTCGCCGTGTACGACGACACGCCGGGCGGCGGGCGCGTGAGCAACTTCGCCGACGTGACCGTCAACGCGCAGTAGGTGCAGGTCGCGCCCGGGTCGCCGTGCGACCGGCCCGTCATCACTCAACGCCCGAGGTGGGCTTCCGGAGAAGGCGCTCCGGTGGCTCATCGCGCGGCCCGGCGCGAAGTCCGTCACCGATCGCCCCAACGTCTGAGCCGTCGGTCGCCGGTCAGCGGTGACGCGACAGCGTCACAGCGGGCCGTAGGACCCGGACCAGGCCGGCGGCCAACCGGAAGCTGAGCAGGCGCGGCTGTGCGCGTGGGGCGCGCCGCCCCACGTTCGCGGCCGGTAACACGCGACGCATCGGGAATTCCTCGCACGGCCCTGGCAGCGCCGTTGCAGCAGTCGAGGGACCGATGAGACGACTGATCCTGTCCCTGATGATGCTGCTGGGCTGCGCGACCGCGCGGCCGCTACCGCTGAGCTACGAACGCCCGCAGGCGGCGCTGCGCGAAGCCAAGGTGCTCGGCGCCGACCAGATTCCGACCGCGCGACAGCACCTCGAGAGCGCGACCGACTCGCTCGAGCTCGCGCGCAAGATGGAGAACCTCGGCGACCGCCGCGCCGCGCTCACGCTCGAGCGCGCCCAGGCCGACGCCGATCTCGCCGTCGCCCTCGCCAAGGAAGCCGCCGTGCGCCGCCAGACGCTGCGCGCCGCGAGCGAAGTCTCTGCCCTGAGGGAGCAGCCATGAGGCGCGCGCTCCTGCTGCTGCTCGTCGCGGCCTGCGCTCACGTGCCCGAGGAGCTCACCGCCGCCCGCAAGGACTACGTCTCCGCCCAGGCCGGCGCCGACCTGGCCGAGGCGCGCGCCGCCCTCGACCTCGCGACCCGGGAGTTCGAGCGCAACGGCGACTCCGAGCGCGCGCGCGAGCTCGCGACCATCGCCCGCCTGCGCATCGACACCGCGAACTCGAAGGCGCGCATGGCGAACGACCAGGCGTACCTCGCGGCGCTCACCGCCGAGGCCGCCAGGCTGAAGGAGGCCCAGACCCGCGAGCGCGCCGAGATCGAGGCGCAAGCCGCCGCGCTGCCTCCGGTGCCGAAGGTGACCGAGCTGCCGCCCGAGCTGCCGGTGGCGATGGCGCCCGACGTTCCGGTGCCGGCCGAGACGCCTCCGGTGCCGGGCACCGAGGAGCCGCCCTCGCCCGTGCTGGAGTCGCTCACCTTCGCGAAGGTGACGACCGACGCGCTCGGCACCGTCATCACGGTTCCCGCGGCCCTCATCTTCACGGCCGGCAAGAGCGGGCTGTCGCCCGAGGCGAAGGCGCGGCTCGACGAGATCGCGACCGGCCTGAGAGATCGGCAAGAGAAGATCAGCGTCGAGGTCCACACCGACAGCACCGGCACGCACGTCGCGAACCAGCAGCTCTCGGCGAAGCGGGCCCGCGAGGTGAAGGACTACCTGATCGGCAAGGGCGTGCCTGCGGGCCGCATCGAGTCGCACGGACTGGGCGACACGCGCCCCGTGGTGGAGAACGACACGGCGAAGAACCGGGCGCTGAACCGCCGGCTCGAGATCATCCTGAAGCCGGTGCCGGTGAGCTGGGCGAAATAGCGCGGGGGGGTTCATTTCCCCTCTGGGGGCGTGCTACGGGCAACCCCCCTATGAAAGTACTCGGCTACAACGGCGGTCTCGACGGCTACCCGTCTTCCTTCGACACGGGCCACGACGCCTCGGCGACGCTGGTCGTCGACGGCAAGGTGGTGGCGGCCTGCGAGGAAGAGCGGTTCAGCCGCTTCAAGCACGACGCCCGGTTCCCGCGTCAGGCCATCGAGTACGTGATGCGCGAAGGCGGCGTGAAGGACCTGTCGGAGCTCGACCTCGTCACCTACTACTTCTCGTACCCGCTGATGTTCCACCCGGGGAAGTACCAGTCGGTCAGCAAGAACCTGCCGCTGCTCGAGAAGCCGGCGATCTGGCTGCCGAACGCCGCGATGAAGCTGTTCAACAAGGTGGCGGGCTACGACAACAAGCGCAGCCACCGCGCGTTCGTGCGCGAGATGGGCCGCGACCTTCCGGAAGAGAAGTTCAAGGCGGTGCCGCACCACCTCTGCCACGTGGCGTCGACGTACTACGAGTCGCAGTTCGAGCGCGCGCTGTGCGTGACGCTGGACGCCGAGGGCGAGAGCGTCTCGGGCATGATGGCGGTCGCGAACGGCACCGACATCAAGGTGCTGAAGCAGACGTACGCGCCGAACTCGCTCGGCTACCTGTACTCGTTCGTGAGCCTGTTCCTCGGGTTCGACAAGCACGACGAGTACAAGGTGATGGGGCTCGCTCCGTACGGCGACCCGAAGCCGTACCGCGAGTGGTTCAAGAGCGTCGTCACGCTGCACGACGACGGCGGGTGGACGGTCGACCCCGGCCTCATCACGTTCCTGATGGCGCGCGACGCGTTCATCGGCCGCAGCAACCAGTCGATGTACCCGCCGAGCATGGTGCGGGGCCTCGGGCCGGCGCGCGCGAAGGACGAGCCGTGCACGCAGAAGCACATGGACATCGCGGCGGCGCTGCAGGTCTGCCTCGAAGAGACCGTGATGCACATGCTGACGCACCTGCAGCGGCAGACGGGTGAGAAGAAGCTCTGCATGGCGGGCGGCGTGGCGCTGAACTGCACGATGAACGGCAAGATCGCGCGCAGCGGGCTGTTCGACGAGATCTGGATCCACCCGGCTGCGCACGACGCGGGCTGCTCGTTCGGAGCCGCGATGTACGGGTACCACAACCTGCTGCGGCAGCCGCGCGTGCCGTCGAAGCCGCAGGTGTACCTCGGGCCCGGTCACCCGTACTCGGCGGTCGAGTCGGCGCTCGAGGCGTTCGACAAGAAGATCAAGCACAGCAAGCCGCAAGATCTGTTCGACACGGTGGCGGCGGCGCTCGAGGCCGGCAAGGTCGTCGGCTGGTACCAGGGCCGCATGGAGTGGGGCCCGCGCGCCCTCGGGAACCGCAGCATCCTGGCGGACGCGCGGCGCGACGACATGAAGGACGTCGTGAACCACGCGGTGAAGCTGCGCGAGGGCTTCCGGCCGTTCGCTCCGGCGTGCCTGGCGGAGAAGGTGAACGAGTGGTTCGACATGACGGGCCTGAAAGACAGCCCTTACATGCTCTTCGTGGTGCCGGTGAAGGACGACAAGCGCACGAAGATTCCGGCGGTGACGCACGTCGACGGCAGCGCGCGCGTGCAGACGGTGACCGCGGAGCAGAACCCGAAGTTCCACAAGCTGCTCCAGGCGTTCTACCAGCGCACGGGAGTGCCGGTGTTCATGAACACGAGCTTCAACGTGAAGGGCGAGCCGATCGTGAACACGCCGCACGACGCGGTGCGGTGCTTCCTGAACACGCAGATCGACATGCTGGTGCTCGACGACGTCATCGTCGAGAAGCGGCCCGAGGTCGCCGAGGCGCTCGCGAAGGAGCGCGCGAAAGACAAGGCGCGCACCGGGCGCGTGATCAACGGGCAGGTGTCGCTGTAGGGGGCTGTCCCTGCCGTCACAGCTTCAGCGTCATGAAGACGCTGAACGGGTCATCGCGGTAGTCGCCGAACGGGCCGCAGCGCGTGAAGCCGGCGCTCTCGTAGAGCTTGAGCGCCGGCTCGAAGGCCGGGCCCGAGCCGGTCTCGAGCCACACGCTCTCGAGCTTCTCGGTGCGCGCCTGCGCCAGCAGGTGCTCGAGGATCGCGCGACCGACGCCCTTGCCGCGGAACGTGTCGGCGACGCGCATCGACTTGAGCTCGCCGCGCTGGCCGTCGAGGCGCTTGAGCGCGCCGCAGCCCGCGAGCATGTGCTTCGCCCAGGCGGACCAGAAGCTGACGCCGGGCGCTTTGAGCTTCTCGACGTCGAACGCGTGGACGCTCTCGGGCGGAGAGGTCGCGTGCATGCCAGCGAGGTGCTGCGCGATGAGCTCGCGCACCTCGGGGCGCGACAGGTCGTCGAGCTCGAAGCGCAGGTTCACGGCAGCTCCGAGGGGCAGAACGCGCGGACCTCGGTCTTCTGCCCCGCGGAGTCGTAGACCACCATCCACAGCCGCTGCGCCGTCGGGAAGAGCGCCTGCACGCTGCCCGGCACGCCGGCGTCCCGGTACGTGAGGCCGGGCGTCCGGTAGAGGCCTCCGGTGCTGAGGCCGAACCACGCCTGGCCCGCGTCGAGCACCGCGACCGCGTTCGCCTGACCCGTCGGCCCGATGGGGAAGTTGAGGATGTTGAAGTTGCCTCCGTCGGGGCTCACGAACGCGGCGGGCGCGCCGTTCGTGCCGAAGCCGGCGATGTACGTGACGCCGCGGGCGCCGTGGAAGGCGCGCACTCCGCTGAAGCCGAAGCCCTGCGTGACGAGCGACCAGCCGCTCGCGGTACGCCGCAGCACCGACTGGCTGTTGCCGCCCACGTAGACGTCGTCGGGTGAGGTCGCCCAGACCGCGTTGAGGAGCGCGCTCAGAGGTACCGGCTCCGGCTCGACGCTGCCTCCATCGACGCAGACCGCCACGCGGCCGCCGCTGCCCGCGACCATCGCGAGGTTCGTGCCGCCGTCGCCGAGCTGCGGGTTCGCGAAGGCGAAGAGCCCGTTGAACGAGCCGCCCGCAGGAAGCGGCATCGACGTGCCTCCGCCGTCGGTGCCGATGAAGTGGTGGAGGAAGCTGTTGCTCAGCGCCCAGACGTCGTCGCGCGCCGCGCCCGAGACGACCTTGAAGTCGGGGAGGCCGATGCCGCCGAGCGTCTGCCAGGCCGTGCCGTCGTAGATGCGGATGAAGCCGCCGTTGCCGGAGGGAAGCCGGGTTCCCACGAGCCACACCTGGTCGTCGTCGGCGGCCCAGAGGCTCTCGCCCCGTAGCCCAGGGAAGGTGAAGCTGAGCGTGCAGCCGCCGTCGGTCGCTGCTCCGCCTGCCGTTGCGCCGCCCGCTGATGCACCGCCCGCTGTTGCGCCGCCTGCTGTTGCGCCGCCCGCTGTCGCTCCGCCTGCCGTCGCACCGCCCGCTGTCGCTCCGCCTGCTGTTGCGCCGCCCGCTGTTGCGCCGCCCGCTGTCGCTCCGCCCGCCGTTGCGCCGCCCGCGGTCGCTCCACCTGCAGTCGCTCCACCTGCAGTCGCTCCACCTGCGGTCGCTCCGCCGGCGGTCGCGCCACCGGCGCTCGCCCCACCCGCAGTTCCGCCATCGACCGTCGCGGGACCGCCGCACGCGAGAATCAGCGCTGCGACCGCGACTGCGTGACGTTTCATCGGTGACGGATGCTAGCGCGACGTCCCCGACGGCCGACAGGAAACGGCGGGGCTTCTGCCCTCGCCGCGTGCACTCGCCCGCTCTGCCATCGAGCGCGCACGACTGAGGTTCACCGTCGCCGTGCCTCGATGCTCCCGAGCGCCCTGCCATCGCGCGACCGCACGGCAGACACCGCGCGACCTGGGCACTCGAGGGGGCCACAGGTCCGAGATCGGCGCTCTGACCGCTCGGGCCGGCGCCGCCGAAGGCTGCTCCTGCGTGAGCCAAGCATCCTCGCAGCCCACCCGCGACGGCCGGCGGGCTGTGCGTACGTGGTGGACAGCTCGTCCGGGGAGGACTGAGCCCGGTGGGGTCGACCTGAGATGAGAGTCTCATCTCAGGCTGAGACCTGCGTGGGCCTGATCCGCTTTTGTAGACAGGTTTGTTGGCATTGTCGGGCGGAGCCGATGTCGGTTGCGGCGTTCGCGAGCAGCGCAGGACCTCTGCGAGGTCCGAGCAGCGCAGCGCACCTGGGGTC